>Ga0210378_10000090_pt1 | contig 39040 bp, 32 predicted proteins | sample PLM1_60_b1redo_FD_155465 | JGI IMG/M metagenome (GOLD analysis project Ga0210378, IMG submission 155465) | Groundwater sediment microbial communities from an aquifer in East River, Colorado, USA - PLM1_60_b1 redo | ecosystem: Environmental > Terrestrial > Soil > Riparian zone | place: USA: East... | reverse complement strand
CCAGGTCGGCGGTCCCCATCAGCTCGACCACCTCGGGGGCGACCAGCCGCTCGGGCGGCCCGGCGGCAAGCGCCCTCGCCACCCCGCGGCCGAGCATCGTGTCCCCTGCCAGCGCCAGCCTCATCCTGTTGAGGGTAGCCTTCGTCCACGACGCAGGAGGTCCAGCAGGCCATGCCGATCAGCCCCGGCCTACGGGCCGGCTTCTCGCACACGGTCACCGAGGCGGACACGGCCGTTGCGGCCGGCAGCGGCGACGTGCCGGTGCTGGCCACCCCGCGGGTGCTGGCGCTGGCGGAACGGGCCAGCGTGGAGGCGGTCGCCGGCGTGCTGGAGGCGGGCGCCACCACCGTCGGCGCCCGCGTCGAGCTGGAGCACCTACGGGCCACGCCGGTCGGCGCGACGGTGACGGTCGAGGCGGTGCTGGAGCGGGTCGACGGCCGCCGCCTGGAGTTCGCCGTCCGCGTGGTCGACGGCGAGCGGCTGTCCGCCCGCGGCTGGGTGATCCGGGTGGTGGTCGACCGCGCCGCGTTCCTGCGGGGCGTTCAGATGCCGGAGGTCGACCGCGGGTAGGCGACCTCGGGGTCGGTGGCCACGTTGACCAGGTAGGGGACGCCCGCGTCGAAGGCGCGACCGAGGGCGGGGCCGATCCCCGACGGCGAGGTCACCAGCTCGCCGGCGCCGCCGAGGGCGCGCACCACCTCGTCGTAGCGGCAGCCGGGCTGCAGGTCGGCGGCGACGTCGTAGCCGTAGAGCATGCGCATCGGGTGCTTCTCCAGCCCCCAGATGCCGTTGTTGCCGCAGACGATCGCCACCGGCAGCCGGTGGCGCACCAGCGTGTCCACGTCCATCAGCGAGAAGCCCGCCGCCCCGTCGCCGAGCAGCAGCACCACCTGCCCGCCGGGGCGCGCGAGGCGCGCGGCCAGCGCGTAGCCGAGCCCGGTGCCGAGGCACCCGTACGGACCGGGGTCCAGCCAGCCGCCCGGCAGGGCCGGCTCCAGGAAGCGCCCGGCGAACGAGACGAAGTCGCCGCCGTCGCCGATCACCACCGCGTCGTCGGCGAGCTGCCGCCGCAGCTCGCCGTAGACCCTGGCCGGGTGGATCGGCTCGGCGTCGCTGTCCAGCAGCGCCCGGTCCCCCTCGGCCGCGGCGGCGGCCTCCTCCCGCAGCAGCTTCAGCCACGAGCTCGGCCCTCCCGCCGCGGGCGACCGCCCGGCGCGGGCGACCGCCTCGACCAGGCCGTCCAGGATCAGCCCGAGGTCGCCGGCGACCGCCCCGGCCAGCTCGACGTGGCCGGCGAGCTGGCCGGGGGCGTCCACCAGGTGCACCACCTTGGCGGCCCCGCCCCCGCCGCCGAAGCTGCCGTAGCCGAGCCGGAAGTCCAGCGGGGCGCCGGCGACCAGCACCAGGTCGGCGCCGCCGAAGGCGACCGACCGGGCGCGGGTGACGAGCAGCCCGGCCGCCGGCGGGACGATGCCGCGGCCCTGGCCGTTGGCGACCACCGGCAGGCCGAGCGCCTCGACGGTCCGCGCGGCCGCGGCCTCGGCGTGGTCGGCCCAGACGTCGGAGCCGAGCACCAGCACCGGCCGCTCCGCCTCGGCGAGCAGCCGGGCGACCCCGTCCAGTGCGTCCGGGTCCGGCTCGCGCGCGGGCGGCGGCGGCGGGTCGGGCAGCTCCGCCGTCGCCTGGGAGAACAGCGCCTCGATCGGGAGGTCGAGGAAGACCGGGCCGCGGTGGGGCTCGGTGGCCAGCCGCAGCGCCCGGTCGACCGCCTCCGGGATCGCGGCGGTGTCGGCGACGGTGCCGGCGTGCTTGGTGACGGGGGCGAGCAGCGGCGGGTGGTCCAGCTCCTGCAGGCTCCCGGCCCCCCAGCGGCCGGTGGGGGCGCGGCCGCCGAGCACCAGCACGGGCGAGCCGTTGAAGTGGGCGGTGGTGACCCCGCTGATCCCATTGGTGACGCCGGGGCCGGCGGTCAGCACCGCCAGGCCGGGCCGCCGCAGCAGCTTGGCGGTCGCCTCGGCGGCGAACACCGCCGTCTGCTCATGGCGGACGTCGACCAGGCGCAGCGGCGGGTCGGCCTTGACGGCCCCGTCGTAGAGCGGGAACACGTGGCCGCCGGAGAGGGTGAACATCTCCTGGACGCCGTGCCGCTTGGCCGCCGCGACGGCCAGGGCGCCGCCATGGCCCTCCAGCGTCGTCCCGTCCACCGTCCACCTCCCGCGACGCGCCGCCGACCGAACGCTAAAGAAGTCCGCGCACTACCGTGACGTCCGACCTGATCGCCTTCAGGGGTTCCGTGGTCTTGGTACTGCGCGGACTTCTTTACTCGACTCTACCGGGAGGCGTCTGGGGGCGGCATCCTTGGCGTATGACGTCGACCTACCCGGTGTGGGGCTGGGGGCGGGCGGAGGAGGCGCCGACCGCGGCGGAGCTGGAGGCGCTCGCCCCGGCGGCGCGGGCGCTGCTCGGGTTCCCCGTGCAGACGCCCGAGCGGCCGGCGCCGCCCGCTGACCTGCCGGCGCCGCGGGTCCAGGTTCCCTCCTGGCTCGCGCCGATCGCCGCCTGCGAGCCGCTGGACCGCGCCCGCCACGCCCTCGGCCGCTCCTACCGCGACGTGCTCCGCGGCCTGCGTGGCCAGATCGACCACCCGCCCGACGTGGTGCTGCGGCCGCGGAGCGAGGCCGAGGTGGCCCAGGCGCTCGACTGGTGCGCCGGCGCCGGCGTGGCCGTGGTGCCGTTCGGCGGCGGGACCAGCGTGGTCGGCGGCGTCGAGCCGGCCGTCGGCCGGGAGTTCGCGGGCGCCGCGTCGCTGGACCTGGAGGCCCTCGCCGGGGTCGCCGAGGTCGACCCGGTCAGCCGCGCCGCCCTGGTCCTCCCCGGCACCACCGGGCCGGCCCTGGAGGCGGCCCTCAAGCCCCACGGCCTCACCCTCCGCTTCTACCCGCAGTCGTTCGAGCGCTCCACCGTGGGCGGCTGGCTGGCCACGCGCGCGGCCGGGCACTTCTCGACCCGGGCGACCCACGTCGACGAGCTGGTGGAGTCGATCCGGATGGTCACGCCGGCGGGGGTGTGGGCCTCCAGGAGGCTGCCCGGCTCCGGGGCGGGGCCGAGCCCCGACCGGCTCGCCCTCGGCAGCGAGGGCGTCCTCGGGGTGGTCACCGAGGCATGGCTGCGGGTCCGGCCCCGCCCCTCGCGGCGCGCGGTGGCCGCCGTCGCCTTCGCCACCTTCGAAGCCGGCGTGGCCGCCGCCCGCGGCCTGCTGCAGGCCGGGATCGAGCCCGCCACCTGCCGGCTGGTCGACGCCACCGAGGCAGCGCTCACCGGCGCGCTGGCGACCGGGGAGGCGCCGCTGATGCTCGGCTTCGAGTCGGCCGAGCTTCCGGTCGACGCCGAGTTGGCCGCCGCCCTCGAGGTGTGCGCGGACGCGGGCGGTCGGGCCCTCGACGCCGGCGCCGGCGGCGGCGCGGGCGCCAACTGGCGGGCGAGCTTCGTGCGCGCCCCTTACCTGCGCGAGCGGCTGGTGCTGCTCGGCGTGCTGGCGGAGACGTTCGAGACCGCGGTGACCTGGGAGCGCCTGGACGGCCTGGTCGCCGGCGTCCGCGAGGCTACCCAGGCGGCAATCACCGCGACGTGTGGCACCGGCACGGTCACCTGCCGGCTCACCCACGTGTACCCCGACGGGGCCGCCCCCTATTTCACCGTGCTCGCGCCGGCCCGCCGCGGCGCCGAGCTCGCCCAGTGGGCCGAGATCAAGGCGGCCGGCGCCGAGGCTATCCTCGCCGCAGGCGGCACCATCACCCACCACCACGCGGTCGGCCGCGACCACCGGCCCTGGTACGACCGGCAGCGCCCGGAGCCGTTCGCGGCCGCCCTGCGCGCCGCCAAGGCCGCCGTCGACCCGGCCGGCGTGCTCAACCCCGGCGTGCTGCTCGACCCCGTCCCCTTGACCGGGCGGGTGTGACAGGATTGTCTCGTGCGCACCATCACCGTCCGCCCCACATGCCGCCGCTGACCCGCCCGCGCCGGCTGGCCATCGCCCTGGCGCTGCTGCTCTGCGCCGCCGTCGCCGGCTGCTCCGGCGGGAGCGGCGCCGCCAGCCAGGGCACCGGTCCGCCGGCGACGCCAGCGACGCCGGCGACGCTCCCCCCGACCCCCACGCCGAGCGGCGAGGTCGTCTCCGGGTTCGTGGCCTTCGGCGACTTCGGCGGCGGCAAGGCCCAGGTCGCGGTCGCCAGGGCCATGGAGCGCTGGGCGGCCGACGGGCACCGGGTCGACGCGCTGGTCACCACCGGCGACAACGTCTACAGCAAGGGGGAGCCGGAGAAGTTCCGCGCCCAGCTCGACGAGCCCTACCGGCAGCTACGCCTCACCCGCCCGCTGTGGGCGACGCTCGGCAACCACGACGTGCAGGCAGGCCACGGCGCCACCCAGCTCCGCTATCTCGGCCTGCCGGACCTGCCGTTCGTCAAGGAGCTGCGCGGCGCGCAGCTGCTGTTCGTCGACGCCAACCGGCCCGACCAGGCCCAGGCCGACTGGCTGGAGGCGCGCCTGTCGGAGCGCGGGCCGCGCTTCCGGGTGGTCGTCTTCCACCAGCCGGCCTGGTCGTGCAGCAACCACGACTCGACCAGGGACGTCGACCGCTTCTGGGTGCCGGTCTTCGAGCGCCACAAGGTCGCGCTGATCCTCAACGGCCACGACCACAACTACCAGCGCTTCGTCTCCGACGGGGGCGTCACCTACGTGGTCACCGGCGGTGGCGGCAAGGACCTGTACCGGCTGGACGAGTGCCAGGGCCGCGAGCCGCCCCGGGTCGCGCTGGCCATGCGGCACCACTTCACCGGGGTCGAGGTGCGCGCCCGCTCGCTCACGCTCACGGCGGTCGCCGACGACGGCGCCGTGCTGGACCGGGCCGTCATCGAGCGCTGACGCCGCCGGCGCGGCGTTGGCGCAGCTTGAGCACGGCCGGGCTGAGCCGGAGACGCTGCTTGATCGACAGGCCGGCGGCCGCGCCCTGGCCCGGCTGCGGGAGGTCGCTCACCTGCGTGACCCAGTCGCCCAGCGTGGCGGCCAGCAACCCGCTGAGACGCGGGACGTCCTGGATCGGCATCCGGAAGGTGCCGGCGCAGCGGTCGTCGTGCCACACGCTCAGCACGACCACGTCCTGCTCGGGATGCCAGGTGACGCGCAGGCCGGCACCCCGCCGGTCGATGAAGACGTCCCGGCGGGTCGGCAGCCCTCGCAGGTTCTCCACAGCGCAAGCGTGGGCGTCAGCGAGGCGGAGCGCAAGACCCGCCTCACCGCCCGCCGGTCGCGCCGAGCGCGGGGACCCCGCGGAGGAACGCCAGCAGCTCGGCGAGCAGGCGAGGGCCGGCGAGCAGGTCGAGGTCGTTGTGGTCGGCGCCGGGCAGGAGCACGAACCGTTTCGGCTCCGGGGCGGCGTCGAACAGCCGCCGGCTATGGGCCGCCGGGATGATCCGGTCGCGCTCGCCGGCGACGACCAGCAGGGGAGCCGCCAGCCGGCCGACCCGCCCGAGGGAGTCATAGCGGTCGGCGAGCAGCAGCGAGACGGGCAGCCACGGGTAGTGGAGCCGGCCGACCTCGGCGAGCGACGCGAACGGCGAGCGCAGCACCAGCGCCGCGGGTGGCCGTTCCACGGCCAGCCGCAGAGCGACCGCGGCGCCGAGCGACTCGCCGAAGTAGACCAGCCGCGCCGGGTCGACCTCGGGGCGGGCGGCGAGGTAGGCGAGCGCGGCGCGGGCGTCGGCCGCCAGGCCCGGCTCGGTCGGGCGGCCGGGGTTGGCGGCGTAGCCGCGGTAGTCGAACAGCAGCACCGCCAGCCCGGCCTGGGCCAGCGCGGCCGCCAGCGGCGCCCGCAGCGAGCGGTTGCCGCCGTTGCCGTTGCAGACCAGCACCGCCGGCGACCTCCGCTCGCGGAGCCCGGGCCCGCGGCCCGTCGCCGGCACGAACCAGCCCGCCAGCCGCAGGCCGTCCTCCGTGGGGAACGAGACCTCCTCGGCAGCGGGAAGGACGCTGGCCGCCGGTGGCACCGCCCTCGGCGCCGGCAGGTAGATCAGCCGCCGCTGCTGCGACCACAGCAGCCCCACCGCCGCCAGCAGCACGGCGACGGCGACCAGCAGCATGAGCACCACCCGCATCCGTCAGCCGTACCATGATCCCTCGCGGGTTGCACCAGCGGACCGGGAGGCGAGCACGCATGGAAGTCGGAGTCGGGCTGCCCACCACCACGCCGGGCACCGACGGCCACGTCGTCGTCGAGTGGGCCCGTCGCGCCGACGACGGGCCGTTCGCCAGCGTCGGCGTCCTCGACCGGATGGTGTACCGCAGCGTCGAGCCGTTCCTGGCGCTGTCCGCGGCCGCCGCCGTCAGCAGCCGCGTCCGGCTGGTGACCATGGTGGTGATCGGGCCGCTGCGCAACACCGTGCTGCTCGCCAAGCAGGCCGCCTCCCTGGACCTCCTCAGCGGCGGGCGCCTCACCCTCGGCCTGGCGATCGGCGCCCGCGACGACGACTACCAGGTCTGCGGGGTGGACCGGCGCGACCGGGGCCGCCGCCTCGCCGACCAGCTCGTGGAGCTCCGCTCGACCTGGGAGAAGGCCGAGGTCGGTCCCGAGCCGGTCCAGCCGGGCGGCCCGCCGCTGCTCGCCGGTGGGCTGTCGGGGCAGGCGTTCGCCCGGATGGCCCGCGCCGCCGACGGCTACGTCCACGGCGGCGGGCCGCCGCGGGCGTTCGCGAATGCCGCCGCCAAGGCGTGGGCGGCCTGGCGGGACCTGGAGCGGCCGGGTCGGCCGGAGCTCTGGGGCCAGGGCTACTTCGCCCTCGGCGACGCCGACGCCGGCGGCGCCTACCTGCGCGACTACTACGCCTTCACGGGCCCGTTCGCCGAACGGATCGCGGCAGGCAACCTGACCAGCGGCCGCGCCGTCAGGGACTTCATCCGCGGCTACCAGGAGGCCGGCTGCGACCATCTGGTGCTGCTGCCGACCGTGTCCGACCCCGCCCAGCTCGACCGGCTGGCCGACGTGCTGGCCTGACGGGAGGCCGGCGATGCGCATCGGCGTCCTGGGGGGTGGGCCCGCCGGGCTGTACTTCGCGCTGCTCGCCAAGCGGGCCGACCCTTCGCACGAGGTCACGGTCGTCGAGCGCAACGCGCCCGACGCGACCTTCGGCTGGGGGGTGGTGTTCTCCGAGGAGACCCTCGGGGCGCTGCGCGACGCCGACGCTCCCAGCTACCTGGAGATCAGCGACACCTTCGCCCGCTGGAGCGCCATCGACGTCGTCTACAGCGGCCGCACCGTCCGCTCCCGCGGCCACGTGTTCTCCGCGATCGCGCGCAAGCGGCTGCTGGAGATCCTGCAACGGCGCTGCCGCGACGTCGGCGTCGAGCTCGAGTTCCACACCGAGCTGCCCGGCCTGGACAGGTTCGCCGGCCGCGACCTGGTGGTGGCCGCCGACGGCGTCAACTCGACCGCCAGGCGGCTGCTCGCCGAGCAGCTCCGGCCAACCCTGGACGTGCACCGCTCCAGGTACGTGTGGTTCGGGACCGACCTGGTGCTGGACGCCTTCACCTTCGTGTTCCGCACCACCGAGCACGGCATGTTCCAGGTCCACGCCTACCCGTTCGACGCGCAGACCAGCACCTTCATCGTCGAGTGCACCGAGGCGACCTGGCGGCGGGCCGGCCTCGACAACGCCGGCGAGGAGGAGAGCATCGCCTTCTGCCAGGAGCTGTTCGCCCCCGAGCTGGCCGGCCACAAGCTGCTCTCCAACCGGTCGCTGTGGACCAGCTTCGTGACCGTCCGCTGCGCGAGCTGGCACCACGGCGACGTCGTGCTGCTCGGCGACGCCGCCCACACCGCCCACTTCACCATCGGCTCCGGCACCAAGCTGGCGATGGAGGACGCGGTCGCGCTGTCGGGCGCGCTGCAGCGCCACCCGGGCGAGCCGCTGGCCGCCGTGACCGACTACGAGCTGGAGCGACAGCCGGTGGTGGAGCGCTTCCAGGAGGCCGCCCGCGCCAGCGCCACCTGGTTCGAGGACGTGCGCCGCTACGACGGCTTCGACCCGGTGCAGTTCGCCTTCAACCTGCTCACCCGCTCCGGCCGCATCGGCCACCTGGAGCTCACCAGGCGCGACGCCCGCTTCGTCGCCACCGTCGACCGCTTCCTCGCCGGCACCCCAGCGGCCGTTGCGCCCCCGCCGCCGCTGCTCATCCCCTTGCGGCAGCGGGAGCTGACGATGCCCAACCGCGTTGCGCTCGCGCTGGTCGGCGAGGACGACGCCGACGGCGGACGGCTCGCGGACGCCGCCGAGCTGCGCCACCTCCACGCGGCCGCCGCCGGCCCCGGCGTGGTCGTCTCGGAGCTGGTCGCGGTCGCGCCCGACGGCCGGGTCACCCCTGGCACCCCCGGCCTGTGGGACGAGGCCCACGCCGAGCCGTGGGCGCGGGTCGCCGCCGCCACCAGGGAGCACGGCACCCGCCTGGCGGTGCGGCTCGGCCACGCCGGGCGCCGCGGCGCCACCCGGCCGCGGCGCCAGGGGGTCGACCGGCCGCTCGCCGGCGGCGGCTGGCCGCTGCTGGCGGCCTCCGCGATCCCCTACGGGCGGGGGAGCGTCACGCCGCGGGCGATGGAGCCGGCCGACATCGAGCGGGTCACCGGCGACTTCGCGCGGGCGGCGCGGCTGGCCGCCGCCGCCGGCGCCGACGTGGTGCTGCTGGACCTGGCCCACGGCTACCTGCTCGGCGGGTTCCTGTCGCCGCTGGCCAACCGGCGCGACGACCAGTTCGGCGGGTCGCTCGAGGGTCGCCTGCGCTTCCCGCTGGAGGTGGTCGACGCGGTCCGTGCGGTCTGGCCGCCGGCGCGGCCACTGTGGGCGGCGCTGGCGGCGAGCGACTGGGCGCCCGGCGGCATCGAGCCGGACGAGGTCGTGACGGTCGCCGTGGCGCTCGCCGAGCACGGCTGCGAGCTGCTGCAGGTGACCGCCGGGCAGGCCACCGCCGCCAGCCGGCCCGACTACGGCCGCTTCTTCCTGGTCGGCTGGAGCGACCTGGTCCGCAACCAGGCGGGCGTGGCCACCATGGTCGGCGGCAACCTCACCACCGCCGACGAGGTCGACACCATCCTCGCGGCCGGCCGCGCCGACCTCTGCCTCCTCGATCCCCGCGACGACGCCGACCGCAGGTAGCCAGGCCGCGCCGACGGGCCAGCGCAGACCGCGCGTTTCGTCACGACCTGCAGGTGGTAGGTGCAGGGCGACATGCGCGACCAGGATCACCCGCACGAGCGGGAATGGACCGGCGGTACGGTGCCGGTGGTCGACGAGGCGGCCTTCCGCCGAGTGCTCGCCGACGCGATCCGCGTGGCCGAGGCCACCGGCCTGCCGCATGCGTTCATGGGCGGGATCGCCTCGACCGCGCTGGGTCGGCCGCGCTGGACCCACGACGTCGACCTGCTGGTGCGGCCGGGCGACGCCCAGGCGATGCTGCGGGCGTTCGCGGCCGCCGGCTTCGACACCGAAGAGACCGACCAGGCCTGGCTCTACAAGGCGACCAGGGACGGCGTGCTGGTCGACGTGATCTTCGAGAGCACCGGCGGGATCGTGCTCGACGACGAGATGCTGTCCCGGGTCCGCACCGCGCGCTTCGACGGGCTGCGGCTCAGCGTCCTCTCACCAGAGGACCTGCTGGTCATCAAGGCGATCGTGCACCGCGAGCACCGCCAGCGGCACTGGTTCGACGCGCTCGCGCTGGTCGAGACGGCAAGCTGGACTGGCCGTACCTGCTGCGACGGGCCGAGCCCAACCCGCGCCGGGTCGCCAGCCTGCTGCTGTACGCGCAGACCGACGGGCTGGAGGTGCCCGACTGGGTGATCGAGGAGCTGCTCGCCAAGGCGCACGAGCAGGAGGGCACCGACGACGAGCCCGACGAGTACCTGATCGCCCGGGCGCAGGACGCGCTCGTCCGCGACCCGCGCACCGCCGAGCTGGAGCTGGACATCGCCGTCGACGGCAGCGTGGTGGTGCTGTCGGGTGCGGTCGCCACCCCCGAGCGGCAGGCCGCGGTCGTCGAGGTGGTCGCCAAGGCGGTCCCCGGCCGTGAGGTCCGCAACCTGACCAGCGCCGACGGTCCCTTGGCGGCGCCGTTCGTGGAGACGCTGCCTTGATCCGGGTGGCGGCGGCCGGCGACCTCCACGTCGGCGTGGACTCGGTGGGTCGCCTGCGGCCGCTCCTGGCCGACCTGGCCCGCGACGCCGACCTGTTCCTGCTGGCCGGGGACCTGACCCAGCGGGGCCGGCCGGAGGAGGCCAAGGTGCTCGCCGCCGAGCTCGACGGTCTCGGCGTGCCGACGGTGGCGGTGCTCGGCAACCACGACTATCACTCCGACGAGCAGGCCGCCGTCGCCAAGGTGCTGGAGGACGCCGGCATCACCGTGCTCGAAGGCAGCGCGGTGGTCCTCCGGGTGGGCGACCGCCGCGTCGGCGTCGCCGGCACCAAGGGGTTCGGGGGCGGCTTCGCCGGCGCCAGCGCCAGCGACTTTGGCGAGCCCGAGATGAAGGCGTTCGTGGGCGAGACCAGGAAGCTGGCGCGCCGCCTGGAGCGGGCCCTGGCGGCGCTGCGGGCCGACCGGCGGATCGCGCTGCTGCACTACTCGCCGGTTGCCGAGACGCTCGCCGGGGAGCCCAGGGAGATCTACCCGTTCCTCGGTAGCTACCTGCTCGCCGAGGCGGTCGACCGTTCCGGCGCGGACCTGGTCCTGCACGGCCACGCGCACCGGGGCAGCCCCAGCGGCATGACCCCCGGTGGCGTGCCGGTCCGCAACGTCGCCGTGCCCGTGATCGGCTGTGCCTACCAGGTGTTCCACTTCGACCCGGACGGCGCCCCGGCCTGAGGCGACCCGCCTGGCGGTCAGGCCCCGAGGCGACCGAGGGCGGTCGCGACCAGGGCTTCCAGGCGGTCCACCTCGGGACCGGGCGCCGGCTCCCAGTCGGGCAGGACGTCGACGACCGCGGCCAGGTCCCACCAGGGGTGGTGCTCGAAGCCGGTCAGCGCGCGGTGGGCGGCGAGGAACTCGTCGGCCCACTCGGGGCCGAGGTCGGTGGCGAGGTTCACGCGCATGTGGCCGAGGTCGACCGAGGGCGACCCCCAGGAGCCGAAGTTCCAGTCGACCACGCCGACCAGCCGGCCTCGCGACCACAGGGTGTTGCCCGGGTGGTAGTCGCGGTGGATGAGGCACGGCTGGCCCGGTGGCGGCAGGCCGGCTGCCACCCCGATCACTCGCGCCCACAGCGCCGGCCGGGCCGCCCAGGCGGGCGGGGCGAGCGTGCCGGGGTCGTAGAAGCGGTGGTAGGCCGGCAACCCCGCGGCGCCGGCGCCGACCGCATGGATGGCGGGGAGCGTGGCCGCCAGCCCGCGCACCAGGCGACGCGGGTCGGCCGCAACGTCCGGCGGGCGGCCGGGCAGCCGCGTGAGCAGCAGCGCCGGCACGTCGCAGGCGGCGCCGTCGGGGTCGGCCGCGACCAGCCGCGGCGCCGGTACCGGCGTGCCGGCCAGCAGCTCGAGGACGGCCGCCTCGCGGGCGGCGGTGAGGTCGGGGTCGTCCACCTCCCAACCGGGCCGTGCCCAGCGGCGCAGGACCAGCCGGTGCGCCCTGCCGTCCGCGTCGGCCACGTCGACGGCGTGGTTGGCGAGCCAGCTCGAGGCGAGCAGCCGGACCCGCACGACGCGGCTGCCGGCGCCGACCGCCGCTGCGGCCCAGCGCAGCGCCGCCGCCGGTGGGCGGCGGCGGAGGAGCGCACGGACCGGGTCGGTCCCTGGCGGCTGCGCGACGGTCACGGCGCCAGGATGCCGCACCCGACCCTGCGACGCCGCCGCCGGGTCGCGCGGGTCAGCCGAGGTGGACCGTGACGCCGCGGCTGAACGGCGAGTCGTGCAGCTCCATGCGCGCCGGCCGGATGCGCGGCGGGACGTCGTAGACCAGCGTCCCCTCGATCCGGTTGCCGGGGTTGACGAGGCTGTGCAGCAGCCGGACGCTGCCGTTGGCGGCGGTGGCCGCACCGTCGACCGAGTGCCGCCTGCCGTCCGCGCCGAACAGCCGCTGCTGGCCGGCCGCGAAGTCGCGCGCCTCCGTGCCGACGTTGGCGACGCTGACGGCCACCAGGCAGAAGCGGCCCTGTGGCGTCTGCCTCGCCAGCTCGGGTCCCACCCGGCGCAGGCCGCAGCGGACCGACCGGACCACGAACTCGAACTGGCCGTCCCTGGCCGGCTTCCGGATCCCCGGCGTGGCCGCGGCGCCGGCACGGCCCGCCGGACGGTCCCGGCCGGCCGAGCGGCTCCGGTCCCCGAGCGCGTTGGCGATTACCAGCAGGACGGCGAGCAGCGCGACGCCGCCGAGCAGCCGCCGTCCCCACCGGCGCCGCCGTCTCGGCCGCCCAGGCGCCGCCGTTCCCCAGGCCGGCGGGGGGGATGGCCCGGCCGGGCGCGGCCGGCCCGAGGCCGGCGGCCCGTCGACGGGCGGGTGCGAACCAGCGGGTGCGGCGAGCACCTCGGTCGGGGCGCCAAGGTTGGCTGGCAGGGGAACGGTGGCCAGCAGCGGCACGGTGGCGCCCCTGATCGGCGGCGGTGAGCGGTTCCAGCAGGCGCTGGAGGACCGGGGTGGTCGGGCGGCGCCGCGGGTCCTTGCTGAGCAGCGCGAGCAGCACGGGGCCGAGCGGCCCGGCGCGCCGCGGGTCGCCGGGCGGGTCGTGCAGGATCGCGGCGAGGGTGGCGGCCGGCCCGCCCCGGTCGAACGGCGGGGCGCCCTCGACCGCGAACCACAGGGTCGCCCCGAGCCCCCACAGGTCGGCCGGCGGGCCGCCGCGGCGGCCCATCGCCTGCTCGGGGGCGACGTACGGCAGCGACCCGAAGGCCGCGCCGGTGAGCGTCCGCTGGGTGTCCTCCAGCAAGGCGATGCCGAAGTCGGCCAGCTTGGCGGGTGCGCCCGCCGGCGTCATCACGTTCGCCGGCTTGACGTCGTGATGGACGATGCCCGACCGGTGGGCCGCCGCCAGCGCACCGAGCAGGTCCAGGCCGATGCGGGCCGCCGCCGCCGGGGTCAGCGGCCCGTCCCTGGCGACCAGGTCGCGCAGCGTCGGCGCGTCGACCAGCTCCATGACCAGGAACAGCCGTCCGGCCGTGTCAACCACGTCGTGGAGGGTGACCACGCTCGGATGGTTGAGCCGGGCCGCGGCCCTGGCCTCCCGCAGCGCCCGCTCGCGGACCGCCGCCTGCCCGTGGTCGGGCAGGCCGGTGGGCAGCTCCACCTCCTTGACCGCCACCAGCCGATCGAGCAGGACATCCTCGGCCCGCCACACGACGCCCATGCCGCCACGACCGAGGGCCGCCCCGAGGGCGTAACGGCCGGCGATCAGCCGCCGGTCGGCGCTGGCTGCCATGACGCGGGCAACTATGGCAGGAACAGGAGGTAGCCTCCCCGCATGGGACGCCCCTCGCTGTCGCTGGCCGAGACGCAGGCGCTGGCCGCCGTGCTGCGCCGGGACCTGCGCGGCGAGGTCCGCTTCGACGCCGGCAGCCGGGCCCTGTACGCCACCGACGCCTCCAACTACCGGCAGGTCCCGATCGGGGTGGTCTTCCCGGCCGACGCCGACGACGTGGAGGCGGCGGTGGCCGCCTGCCGGCGGTTCGGCGCGCCGCTGCTCGGCCGCGGGGCCGGCACCAGCCTGGCCGGGCAGGCCTGCAACGTCGCCGTGGTCCTGGACATGTCCAGGCACATGGACCAGATCCTGGAGGTCGACCCGGACCGTCGCCTGGCGCGGGTCCAGCCGGGCGTCGTGCTCGACCGGCTCCGCGGCGCCGCCGAGGCGCACCACCTGACCTTCGGGCCCGACCCGGCCACCCACAGCCACTGCACCATCGGCGGGATGGTCGGCAACAACGCCTGCGGCGTCCACGGGCTGATGAACGGCAAGACCGTCGACAACGTCGCCGAGCTGGAGGTGCTCACCTACGACGGCCTGCGGATGCGGGTCGGGCCGACCAGCGACGCCGAGCTGGCCCGGATCGGGCAGGGCGGCGGCCGCCGGGCCGCGATCCATCGGGGCCTTGCCGAGCTTCGCGAGCGTCACGCCGAGCGGATCCGCGCCAGCTTCCCGCGCATCCCCAGGCGGGTCTCCGGCTACAACCTCGACGAGCTGCTGCCGGAGCGCGGCTTCCACGTGGCCAGGGCCCTGGTCGGCACCGAGAGCACATGTGCCCTCATCCTCGAAGCGACTTGTCAACTTATCGACAGTCCTTCGTCCCGGGTGCTGCTGGTGCTCGGCTACCCGGACGTCTACCTGGCCGCCGACGCGGTGCCGGCGGTGCTCGAGCATCGGCCCATCGGGCTGGAGGCGATCGACGACCGCCTGGTCGCCGACGTGCGCAGCGTCGGCCTGCGTCCCCGCGAGCTCGACCTGCTGCCGGAGGGCGCCGGCTGGCTGCTGGTCGAGCTCGGCGGCGGCGAGCCCGGCGAGGCGGCCGCCATGGCCCGCCGGCTGCAGACCGCCGTGGGCGCCGGCCGCCCCGGTGGGCCGAGCGCACGGCTGTTCGAGGACCCGGCCGCGCAGGCCCGCATCTGGCAGGTCCGCGAGTCGGCCCTCGGCGCCACCGCCCGGGTGCCCGGCCGTGCCCCCAACCACGAGGGCTGGGAGGACTCGGCGGTCGCCCCGGAACGGGTCGGCGCCTACCTGCGCGACCTGCGCAGGCTGCTGGACCGCCACGGCTACGGCGGCGCCTTCTATGGCCACCTCGGCCAGGGCTGCGTGCACACCCGCAACGACTTCGACCTCACCTCCGGCGGCGGCGTCGCCCGCTTCCGCGCCTACACGGAGGAGGCGGCCGACCTGGTGGTCGCCTACGGCGGCTCGCTGTCGGGCGAGCACGGCGACGGCCAGGCGCGGGCGGAGCTGCTGCCGAGGATGTTCGGGGACGAGCTGGTCGGCGCCTTCGCCGGCTTCAAGGCGCTGTTCGACCCGGACGGCCGCATGAACCCCGGCAAGGTCGTCGACCCCGACCGCCTCGACGAGCACCTGCGCCTGGCCGGCTGGGCCCCGGCCCCGCCGCGCACCCACTTCACCTTCGCCGAGGAGGGCGGCTGGCCGAACGCGATGCTGCGCTGCGTGAGCGTCGGCAAGTGCCGCCAGACCGAGACGGGGATCATGTGCCCCAGCTGGATGGTCACCAAAGAGGAGGCCCACTCGACCAGGGGCCGCGCCCACCTGCTGTTCGAGCTCCTGCAGGGCGACCCGCTGCGGGACGGCTGGCGCGAGCGGCCCGTCAGGGACGCCCTCGACCTCTGCCTGGCCTGCAAGGGCTGCAAGCGCGACTGCCCGACCTCGGTCGACATGGCGACCTACAAGGCCGAGTTCCTCGCCCACCACTACCAGGGACGGCTGCGGCCGCGGACCGCGTACACCATCGGGCTGGTCCACTGGACGGCGAGGCTGGCCGCCCGCGCTCCCCGGCTGGCCAACCGGCTCGCCGGCACGCCGGGGCTCGCCGGGCTGGCCAAGCGGCTGGCCGGGATCGCCCCCGAACGCGACCTGCCCCCGGTCGCCGCCGAGACGTTCACCCGCTGGTTCCGCCGCCGCCCCACTCCAAGGCCCAGCGGGCAGCCGGTGCTGCTGTTCCCCGACACCTTCACCGACCTCTTCCACCCGGCCGCCGGCCGCGCCGCCGTCCGGGTCCTGGAGGCGGCCGGCTTCGCGGTGCGGGTCCCGGACCGGCCGCTGTGCTGCGGGCGGCCGCTGTACGACTTCGGCATGCTCGACCTGGCCAAACGGCAGCTCCGCCGCATCCTGGCCGCCCTCGGGCCCGACGTCGACGCCGGCGTCCCCGTGGTCGTCCTGGAGCCGAGCTGCCTGGCGGCCTTCCGCGACGAGCTGCCCAACCTGCTCCCCGGCGACGCCGCCGGGCAGCTCGCCGGCCGCGCGCTCAGCCTCGCGGAGCTGCTCGCCCGCCACGACTGGACGCCGCCGCGGGTCGGCGGCCGGGCGATCGTGCAGGGCCACTGCCACCAGCAGGCCGTCATCGGCATGGACCCCGACCTGGAGCTGCTCGCCGCCGCCGGGGTCGAGGCCGAGCTGCTGGACGCCGGCTGCTGCGGCATGGCGGGTGCGTTCGGCTTCGAGGCCGACCACTACCGGGTCTCGATGGCGGTGGGGGAGCGGCGCCTGCTCCCGGCGGTCCGCGCGGCCGCCCCGGACACCCTGGTCCTGGCCGACGGCTTCAGCTGCCGCACCCAGGTCGCGCAGGCCACCGGCCGCCGCCCCCTGCACCTGGCCGAGCTGCTCGCCAGCGCCCTCACTCCCGCTAAGTCGTAGCCCGGGTGTCCGGCTCACGAGCCAGAAGAACTGATGATGGGTTGACAGAGCTGGTAGCTAACGGTTAGGCTGGTATAGCTAACCGTTAGAGGAGCGTCGCTGATGCCGGAAGCCGTTGGCGTGTCCATGAAGGAACAGCCGTCGCAGGGCTACCAGCTGCGGGTCGTGCAGGAGGTCTTGCTCGCATTGCTGGCCAAGGAGGCGTCGCACGGCTATCAGCTGCGCGCGCGGCTGCAGCTGGCGCTTGGCCCGCTGGCGGAGGCGCTGAACCAAGGCCAGGTGTATGTGACGCTGACTCGGCTCGAGAAGGCCGGCCTGGTGAGCTCGGAACGGGTCGGCCAGGCCGATCGCCCGGACCGCAAGGTCTACGAGCTGACCGCGGCGGGGCGCACACGGGTCACGGAGTGGCTCGAGGATACGAGCTGGCCGAAGCCGGCGCCGGCCGAGTTCCATCTGAAGCTGGTTGCCGCCGCGGCGGCAGGACTGGCCGACCCGGTACGGCTCGTGGATATGCAGCGGCACGCGCTGCTGGCCGGGTTGGCCGCCGCCCAGCGGGCGGCGTTGGCGGAGCCGGCCGGCTCGCTCGCGGGGCTGTTGCTCGAGGGCGTGGTGCTGAGGCAGCAGGCGGACCTGCGCTGGCTCGAGGCCTGCGCGCGCTTCTGGAACGCAACGAAGGGACGATGATGCACGCCAACGAGTCGCTCTCGCACGTGGGGCCGGTGCTGCGCACGCGCGGGTTGGAGAAGGAATACGGCAAGGGCGCGGGCCTGGTGCGCGCGCTCGACGCGGTCGAGCTGGAGGTTGCGTCGGGTGAGACGGTGGCGGTGATGGGGCCAAGCGGCTGTGGCAAGTCGACGCTGCTGCACCTGCTGGGCGGCCTGGAGCGCCCCTCGGGAGGGGAGGTGTGGCTGGCCGGGCGCCGCATCGACCAGCTGAGCGAGAAGGCGCTGGCCCGGCTGCGCCGCCACGCGATCGGCTTCGTCTTCCAGGCCTTCCACCTGATGGACGAGCTCACCGCCGCCGAGAACGTCGAGCTGCCCGCGCTGTTGGCCGCGCGCTCGCCGCGCGCGGCACGACGCCGAGCCGCCGAGCTACTGGAACGGGTCGGGCTCAGCGACCGGGCCCGGCATCTCCCCTCGGCGCTCTCGGGCGGCGAGCGCCAGCGGGTCGCGATCGCCCGCGCGCTCAGCAACCAGCCGCTCGTCGTGCTCGCCGACGAGCCGACCGGCAACCTGGACAGCACGGCCACCCTGGACGTGCTCCGGCTCCTCGACAGCCTGCGCGCGGCCGGGCAGACGCTGCTGATCGTCACCCACGACGCCCGCATCGCCGCCACTGCCGACCGGCTGATCTCGATGCGCGACGGCGCCTTCGTCGAGGAGACCCGGCTGACCCGCGGCACCACCGGCCAGCTCGGCGAGCTCGCCGGACTGGAGGGCTGAACCGATGGGCCGCCTCCTGCTCGTCTCCCGCCTCGCCGCCCGCGACCTGCGCCGCCGCCCGGCCCCGGCCGCGCTCCTCTTGCTGGCGATCACGGCCGCCACCACCACCCTCACCCTCGCGCTCGTCCTGCACGGGGTGATCAGCAAGCCCTACCAGCGCACCCGGGAGGCAACGGCCGGGCCCGACGTGATCGCCAGCGTCGCCCCGCCCCCCGTCGCCGGCCAGGCCGCCGACCTCGCCGGCCTCAAGGCGCTGGCCGACGCTCCCGGCGTCGTCGGCCACAGCGGACCGTACCCGTACACCCAGGCGGCCGTGGAGGCAAACGGCGTCACCGCGACGGCGTGGACACAGGGCCGCGACACCGCTCCCGCCCCTGTCGACCAGCCCAAACTGACCGAGGGAAGCTGGGTACGCGACGATGGCGCGGTGATCGAGGCCAGCCTCGCCACTGCGCTCGGGATCGGCGCCGGCGATCGGATCACCTTGGGCGGCCGGTCATTCCAGGTTGCCGGCGTCGCGGTCACCGCCGTCACGCCGCCGTATCCCAAGCAGTGCTTCGCCCCCTGCTGGTACGGAACCGCCGCGGAAGCCGAAGCCAACCGGCCCGAACCGCCGGCCGGGTCGCGTGAACCACCGTCCGGCCCGCCCGACACTGGGGGCTTCCGCCTCGGTCCTGCCGGTCTGATCTGGATCACGGAGGCGGACGCCCGCAGCCTTGCCACACGGGCGCAGTCCCTTGCCTACGTCGTGTACCTGAAGCTGGCCGACCCGGCCGGAGCCCAGGCGTTCGTCAACGCGCACCTCCCGGCCAGCCCGACCGAGCCGTTGCTGGTGCCGTGGCAGGACGTCCTCGAAGGGCACAGCTGGCTTGTCGAGACCAAACGGGAGATCCTGCTGATCGGCAGCTGGCTGCTCAGCCTGATCGCGCTGGCCAGCATCACGGTGCTCGTCGGAGGCCGGATGGCCGACCAGCTCCGACGCGTCGGACTACTCAAAGCGGTCGGCGGCACACCGAGCCTGAGCGCCGCCGTGCTCCTCGCCGAGCACGTCGTCGTGGCCCTCCTGGCGACAGCGGCTGGGCTGGCGGTCGGACGGCTGGCGGCCCCGCTGCTCACCGATCCCGGTGCCGGGCTCGTCGGCAGCGCGGGTGCGCCGACGGTCACCATGTCAACGGTCGGGCTGGTGACCGCCGTCGCGCTCGGGGTCGCGGTCGTCGCCACCTTCGTTCCCGCCGTCCGCGCCGCCCGCACCAGCACCGTCCTCGCGCTGGCCGACGCCGCCCGCCCACCGCGGCGCGCGGCTTGGCTGAACGCGATCTCGGCGCGACTGCCCGTCCCGCTGCTGCTCGGCTTGCGGGTCGCCGCCCGGCGGCCGCGCCGCACCGTGCTGGGCGTGACCAGCATCGCGATCACGGCCAGCGGGATCGTCGCCGCGCTGGCGGCCTACGCCCACTTCAACACCGAGAAGGCCCCAGGGGCCGACCCCCGCGGCGACCTGAGGCAGGTGCTGCTGCTGTTCGCGATCATGCTGGTCGTCCAGGCGGCCGTCAACGCGATCTGCATCACCTGGGCGACCGCGCTGGACACCAGGCGCTCCTCGGCGCTGGCCCGCGCGCTTGGCGCAACCCCGGATCAGGTCAGCGCAGGACTGTCGGCGGCACAGGTGCTCCCCGCGCTCGCCGGCGCCATCCTGGGGCTTCCCGGTGGAATCGCACTGGCCCAGGTCCTCGACGACGACCCTGTGACCATCCCGCCGCTCTGGCAGCTGCTCGCCGTGGTGCTGGCGAGCGTGCTCGTGATCACAGCACTCACCGCCATACCAGGCCGCGTCAGCGCCCGCCGCAGCGTGGCGGAGATCCTTCAATCCGAACTTGCGTGATCTCCGGAGGTTCATGATGGGAGTACTGGGCCACGAACGCACTGGCGCTCGTGGCCCGGCTTCTCCTCCTTGCCGCGTTGGCGGCCACGGTAGCGGCGCGCGGCGACAACGATGACGATGCGGGCGCGGCCGCGACCACCGCGCCGGCCGCCACGGCATCGACCGGCGATCAGGGGTGGGAGCGGAAACGCCACCACGAAATACGCCCCAGGCCTCACCGTGCGGCACAAGGGCTACGTCAACGGCACCGCCGCCCTCGACCATCTTTGACCGTAACCCCGGCAAGTCCAGTCCCGGCCACCGCTCCGAGTTACGTGCAGGACTTCTGAGCTGCCGCTCAGGAGAGGCATATGCTGCGACCACCCCCACGACCGCGGTCGCGGCGGCACGGTACCGTAGGACGCGACACAGGAGGTGCGATGGGCGCGGTGATCGAGGCGGTCGGGCTGCGCAAGGTCTTCGGCGACCACGTCGCCGTCGAGGGGCTCGACCTCGGGGTCGAGCGCGGCGAGGTGTTCGGGCTGCTCGGCCCCAACGGCGCCGGCAAGACCACCACCATCCGCATGCTGACGACGCTGCTGGCGCCGAGCGCGGGCACGGCGCGGGTCTGCGGCTTCGACGTCTCGACCCGCCCCGACGAGGTCCGCCGGCGGATCGGCTACGTGATGCAGACCGTCGCCTACCGCGGGCTGCTGACCGGGCGGGAATGCGTGGAGATCGAGGCGTCGCTCTACCACGTGCCGCGGCGCGAGGTCCGGCGGCGCGCCGCCGAGGCGCTCGACGCGGTCGGGCTGCTGCCCCACGCCGACCGGCGCTGGACGACCTACTCCGGCGGGATGAAGAAGCGCCTCGACCTCGCCTGCGGGCTCCTGCACTCCCCGGAGGTGCTCGTGCTCGACGAGCCCAGCCTCGGCCTGGACGTGCAGTCGCGGCACAACGTCTGGGAGTACGTCCGCGACCGGTGCGCCCGCGGGGCCACCATCCTGCTCGCCACCAACTACCTCGACGAGGCCGACCGGCTGTGCGACAGGGTCGCGATCATCGACCACGGTCGGGTCGTGACCGAGGGGTCGCCGGCCGAGCTGAAGCGGTCGGTGAGCGCCGACGTGGTGCAGGTCACCTGCGGCGAGCCGGAGCGCCTGCGCCGATCGATCGCCCGCGAGCCATGGGTGCGGGACATCGTCGCCGGCGACTCCGGTGGCCTGCACGTCTACGTCGAGGACGCGGCGGTGGCGCTGCCGGCCGTGATGCGCCTGGGGTTGGAGCAGGGGATCGAGCTGGAGCGGGTGACCTACAGCCAGCCGTCGCTGGACGACGTCTTCCTGCTCCACACGGGCCGCGAGCTGCGAGAGGCGGAGGTGGCGTCGTGAGGACCGAACCGGCCGTCCTCCGGCAGCGCGCGGCCGACGGCCGGGCGGGCGCGAAGGCCCGCGGCCAATGGGCCCAGGAGGTCCTGGCCCTCGCCCGCCGCTGGTGGATCGAGCTGCTGCGCGAGCGGCTGAACCTGGTGCTCAGCGTCGCCCAGCCGGCGATCTGGCTGGTGTTCTTCGGCGCCGGCGTGGAGCGCGCCATCGACGCCGAGGTGATCGGCACCGACGACTACGTCGGCTTCATGCTCGCCGGGATCGTCACCTTCACGATCGTCGGCAACGGCGTCAGCGGCGCCATGCCGCTGCTGTGGGACAAGGAGACCGGCTACCTCGACCGGCTGATGAGCATGCCGATCGCCCGCAGCTCGGTGATCGTCAGCCGCTTCGTGTTCCAGGTCGCCCAGCAGTCGGCGCAGATCCTGCTGGTCGTGCTCGTCGCGCTGCTGCTGGGCGTGCGGATCGCCACCGGGCCGCTGGGGCTGCTGGTGATCCTGGTCGCGGCCGCGCTGCTCACGATGTCGGTCACCGCGGCGTTCTCCGCGCTCGCCTACGCCGTCCCGCAGCACGGCACGTTCTTCGCCATCGCCGGGTTCGTCTCGCTGCCGCTGCTGTTCATGAGCAACGCCTTCGTGCCGCTGGACGCCATGCCCGGGTGGATGGCGGCCGTCGCCCGGCTGAACCCGCTCACCTACGCGATCGAGGCGATGCGCACGCTGGTGATCGACGGGTGGACGTCCAGCATCGTCTGGTCGCTGGCCGTGCTCGCGCTCGCCGCGGCGTTGTGCCTGGCGGCCGGCGTGCAGCAGTTCCGCAAGCAGACCGGCGAACGAGTCCAGGGCTGACCCGCCCCGTTCAGCGGGAACGCCCGGTCGGAACGCGCGGTCGGCCGCCAGAAGGGTTGGTGGAGCGAGGGCTGGCGCGCTGCCCGCTCGACGGTAGGGCTGCACCGGGCTAGCGGTCGCCGCTGATGTTGGTGAGGGCGTCGGTGAACCTGGTGAGCAGGCGGGCGAGCTGCTGGCGGTCCCGCTGGGACCAGTCGCGCATGAGCCGGTCGTAGAGCGCCTGCCGGGAGCGGTGCGCGGCTTGCGCGAGCTCGCGCCCGGCGTCGGTGAGCTCCAGGTGGATGCGCCGCCCGTCGGCCTGGGAGGCCACGCGCCGGAGCTGGCCGGCCCGGATGGCCGCGGCCACCAGGCGGCTGGCGCGGGAGGGGTGGATGCCGAGCCGGTCGGCGACCAGGCCGACGGTGACCTCCTCGCCGGGCAGGTCCGGTCCCTCGTCGACCGCGAACACCGCGTCCAGCTGCGCGAGGTCGACGGGGCCGCCGAGGTCCCGGGTCGTGAGTCTGCCCAGGGTGCGCCGGGTCTGGCTGCGGCGGATGCGGACCATGGCCCGCTCGATCGCGGCCTCGGTGGACGTGGGTGCCGCCGGGTGGTGGTCGGCTGTGGGGCCGGGGCTGCTCATGCCGCATACACTACCACTTGACGGGTGCCTCTTTCATATCTATGCTGTTAGCATATAGTTGTACTCGACATGGGCATGCCCGAGACACCGACGCCCACGGGCTGCGGAAGGAGCTCATCCATGAACAGGCGAGTGCTGGCCGTCGGCCGCAGCCGACGCGTGCTCGGCAAGCTCACCGGCGCGCTGACCGAGGCAGGCTTCGACGCGCAGTGGACCCGTGACATCGCCGCGGCGTCGCAGCGCGTCCAGCCGGCCAGCGTGGACCTGGTCGCCTTCGGCCGCGGGGTCGGCAGCGCCGATCGCAGTCGCCTGCGGTCCGACTTCCTGAAGGGCAATGCCGGGGTGCTGTTCGTCGACGGTCTGGCCCCGATCACGCCCTTGCTGGTCGCGCAGGTCGAGGCCGCCTTCTCCGCCCAGCCCCAGCGGGCAAGGGTCCTGGAGCACCTGGCGTGCAGCGACGGCCAGCTCACCATTGCCGTCCGAGACGACTGCGATGTCGAGGTGACGGTCTACCGCCTCGACCGCCTCTACCGGACCCACACCGCCACCCCCGTCGCCCAGCGGGTCACCGGCGGGAGCCATGCCATCCCCCTCGGCCACCAGGCCGCTGGCCGCGGACCCAGGTTCGCGGTGGTGCGGATCAACACCACCGAGGTCTCCATCGTCAGCCTCTGACCGTCACCGCCACCCCGCGCTCAGGTGGGGGCGCGCACCACCAGGGCGTCGACGGCCACGCAGCCATCCGGCCCGGCCACCAGCGGGTTCACGTCGACGGCGGCGAGCCGGTCGCCGAGGTCGACGGCGAGCGCGGAGAGGGCCACCACCGCGTCGGCGGCCGCGGCCGCTCCAGCGCCGTCCAGCAGCGGCCGGACCGCGAGCCGGTCCAGCGTCGACCTGGCCGTGCGGGCGTCCAGCGGCGGCAGCGCGAAGCGGCGGTCGCGGAGCACCTCGACCCGCACGCCGCCGGCCGCGACCATCACCAGCGGCCCGAACTGCGGGTCGCGGACCACCCCGAGGGCCAGCTCGACGCCGCCGGCGGCCATCCTCGCGACCACCACCCGCGGCCCGAGCCGGCCGACGAGGTCGGTGTAGGCGGCCGCGAGCTGCTCCGGGCCGGCCAGCCCCAGGCGGACGCCGCCGACCTCGGACTTGTGCCGCACGCCGGGGGCGGCGGTCTTGAGCGCCACCGGCCAGCCGACCCGCCCGGCGGCGGCCACGGCGGCGTCGAGGCTGGCCGCCTCCTCGGCCGCGACCACCGGCACTCCCCAGTCGGCCAGCATCGCCAGGGCCTCCACCTCGCCGAGTGGCCGGGGGTCCGCCAGCCGCGCCCGCCACCGCGCCCGCATCCCGGCGGTGGCGGCGCCGGTGGAAGCCTGCCCTGCGGAGCGCGAGGCCGCGGGCGGGTGGGCGAGGAAGTCCCGCCGGGCGAGCAGGTGGCGGAGGGCCGCCAGGCCGGTGGCGGTGCCTTCCAGCACCGGGACCCCGGCGGCGCGCAGGTGCGCCGCGTCGGCCCGGTCGACGGCGCTCGCCAGGTTGCCGAGCACCGCGACCGGCTTGGCGGTGGCCGCCGCCGCCTGGATCGCCAGGCCGGTCCAGCTCGTCTCCGGGGTGGGCTCGGTGGTCATGTCGAGGGCGATGGCGAGCGCGCCGGTGTCGGGGTCGTCCAGCAGGGCGCGGATGCAGCCGGCGAAGATCTCGTCGGCGTCGTTGCCGGTGCCCCAGGCGTCCAGCGGGTTGGTGGCGGGCAGACCAGGCTCCAGCGTGGCCGCCAGCCACGCCAGGGTCGCCTCGGACGGGTTCGCCAGCGGCACCTCCAGGTCCTCGGCCAGGTCCATCAGGTGGGCGCGCTCGCCGCCGGAGTCGTGGATCGCGGCCAGCCCGCCAGGGAAGGCGCGGCGCCCGGCGGCCAGCAGCTCGCAGGTGTCGGCCAGCTCGTCCAGGCTCCGCACCCGCGCCACCCCGTAGGCGTCGAAGAGCGCCTGGTAGGCGCCGTCCTCGCCGGCGAGGGCGCCGGAGTGGGCGGCGACCATCTGGCCGGCGGCCTTGCCACGGCCGACCTTGAGGACGACCACCGGGATGTCGCGGGCGGCGGCCTTGGCCAGCGCCGCCCGGAACGCCGCCGGCTCGCGGACGGTCTCCAGGAACAGCGCCACCACCCGGGTGCTCGGCAGCTCGAGGGCATGGTCGAGGTAGGCCGCGGTGGTGGTGACCAGCTCCATGCCGGCGGAGACGACCAGGTTGAACCGCAGCCCGCGGTCGTTGTGGAGCAGGGCGGAGAACACCGAGCCGGAGTGGCTGACCACGGCGACCGGGCCGCAGGGCAGCCCGGCCGGCTCGGGATACCCGCAAACCCTCAAGCTGTGCTCGAGGTTGAAGAAGCCCATGCCGTTGCCGCCGCACACCGCCATGCCGGCGTCCAGGGCGATCCGCCGCAGCCGCTCGGCCAGTGGCGGCTCGCCGTCGGGTGGTGGGACCGGGTCCTGGCAGCTCGCGAAGATCACCGCGGCCGGGACGCCGGCGGCGGCGGCGGCCGTGAGCTGGGCCTCCAGAGCGGCGTTGGGCACGGCCAGGACGGCGAGGTCGACCGGCCCGGGCGCATCGGCCAGCGACCGGTGGCAGGGGAGCCCGAGCAGCTCCCGGTACCTGGGGTTGACGGGGTGGACGACGCCCCGGTAGCCACCCCCAAGGAGCTGCGACAGGAGCTGCTGCCCGAACGACCCCGGCCGGGCGCTGGCGCCCACCACCGCCACCGAGCGGGCCTCCAGCATTGAGGCCAGCGGCGAGCGGCTCGGGCTCGCCGAGCCGAGGCCGCTCACCACCGTGCGGCTGGCCGCCGTCGCCTCCGGTCGGCGAGGATCGCCCGGACGGCGTGGTGCCCGGGGATGCCACAGACCCCGCCGCCGCCGTGGGTGGCCGAGCTGGCCTGGTAGAGCCCGGTGATGGGGCTGCGGTAGTCGGCGTAGCCGGGAGCCGGCCGCATGTGGAAGAGCTGGTCGGCCGAGAGCTCGCCATGGAAGATGTTGCCGCCGACCAGGCCGTACTCCTGCTCCATCTGCCAGGGGCCGATGACCTCCCGGTGGAGGATGGCGCCCTTGAGGTTGGGGGCCAGGTCGGCGTAGCAGTCGATCATCCGGTCCGCGTAGGCCTCCAGCTCCTCGACGTGGGGTGCCTCGACCCACTCGTGCGGGCACCACTGGGTGAACAGCGACATGATGTGGACGCCGTCGGGCGCCAGCGTCTTGTCGAACACGGTCGGGATGCAGCCGTCGGAGAACGGCCGGGCGGCGCCCCTGCCCTGCTTGGCGTCCTGGAAGGCCTGCTCGATGTAGCCCGGCGACAGGGCCATCTCGACCGAGCCGGTGTGGTGCTCGCCGACCTCGGTGCCAGGGTCGGCGGTGAAGTCCGGCAGCTCGGCGAGGGCCAGGTTGATCTTGACCACGCCGCTGCGGGACTTCCAGCGCTCGATGTCGGCGACGAAGTCGGCCGGCAGCTCGGCGCGGTCGAGCTGCTCGAGGAAGGTGAGCTTCGGGTGGACCGCGGTGACCACCACCGGCGCGTGCAGCTCCTCGCCGCCGCGCAGCGCCACCCCCGTGACGCGGCCCTCGGAGACCAGCACCCGCTCGACCGGGGCGCGGGTGCGCACGGTCGCGCCGAGCTCCTCGGCGGAGCGGCGGATGGCGTCGGCGACCGCGCCCATGCCGCCCTCCGGGAAGCCCCAGCTTCCGAGGTGGCCGTCGCCGACGTCGCCGATCGAGTGGTGGGCCATCACGTAGGCGGTGCCTGGCGAGTCGGGCCCCGCCCAGGTGCCGATCACGCCGTTGATGGCCAGGCCCGCCTTGACCTGCTCCGACTCGAACCAGTCGTCCAGCAGGTCGCTGATGCTCATCGTCATGAGCCTGGTCGCGTCGCCGACGGTGCGCACGTCCAGGCCGCGATGGCGCCAGGCCAGCCGCAGCAGCTCGCGCACGTCCGACCATCTGCGGGAGCCGAGCTTGGGCGGGCTCTCCATGAGCAGCGGGCCGAGCACCGCCGCCAGCCCTTCGAGCCAGGCGTCCCACCTCGGCATGGCGTCGGCGTCCCGCTTGGAGAACTTGGCGATCTCCTCGTGGTTGCGGCGGGCGTCGTCGGCGTAGAGCTTGAGGGAGCGGCCGTCGGGCCAGGCCTGGTAGTAGGGGCCCATGGGGAAGATCCTGTAGCCGTGCCGCTCCAGGTCCAGGTCGCGGATGATGCTCGGCGGCATCAGGCTCATGACGTAGGAGAGCCGGGTGACGCTGATGTCGGGGGCCTCCCGCCACGGGGCGTCGGTGGCGGCGGCGCCGCCGGTCTTGTGCCTGGCCTCCAGCACCACCGTGCGCGCCCCGGCCTTCGCCAGGTAGGCGCCGGCCACCAGGCCGTTGTGGCCACCGCCGATCACGATCGCGTCCCAGGTCGCGGCCATGGCGCCCTCCCGGTCCTGGTGTTGACTGAACGTTCAGTCTAAAATGGCCGGCAGGTGCCCGGCAACCCTTTCGGAGCAGCCATGAGCCCACGACGCAAGCTCTCGGAGGCAAGGAAGCGGCAGATCCTGCAGGCGGCCGTCGACGTCATCGCCGAGCAGGGTCTCTGCGACACCGTCATCAAGGACGTCGCCGAGCGCGCCGGCACCAGCTCGGCCCTGGTCATCTACTACTTCGGCACCAAGGACCAGCTCCTCAGGGAGGCGCTGACCCACGCCGAGAGCCACTTCTACGAGGAGACCGCCAGCGCGCTCGCCGCGCTGCCGCGCGCCCGCGAGCGGCTCGTGCGGCTGGTCCAGCTCTCCTGTGCGGTGGGGGACGCCCCGCGAAGCTTCCTGGGGGAGTGGGTGCTCTGGCTCGACCTGTGGGCCAGGGCGCCGCGTGACCCGGACGTGGCCAGGGACCGGGAGACCCACGACCGCCGCTGGCGGCAGACGATCGCCGGCATCGTCCGCGAGGGCCAGGCGGCCGGGGAGTTCGCCCCGGTCGACGCCGACGACTTCTCCCTGTGCCTGGCCGCGCTCATCGACGGTCTCGCCATCCAGGTCGTCCTCGCCGACCCGGAGGTGCCCGCCGAGCGCATGTTCGACCTGTGCATGGCCACCTGCGCCCGCCAGCTCGGCTTCGCCTGGGACGCCGGCGACCGCGCCCGGCTGCTCGGCGCCCGCGCCGGCAGGGCGTCAGGCGCCGGCGCCGGCTGACCCGTCGGGAAGCACGCGGAGGGCGTCGGCGGGCAGGTGGGCGGCGACCGCGGTGCCCTGCCGCCACGGCAGCGGCGAACCCTGGTTCTGGATCAGCGCCTGCAGCGCCTCGCCGTGTGCCAGGCGGACCACCAGCTGGGTGGTGGAGCCCTGGTAGATCACCCGCTCGACCATGCCGGGCAGGCGGTTCTCGCCGGTCGACCCGTACGGCTCCAGCCGCACCCGCTCCGGACGGATCACCACCCGCACCTCGCCGCCGGCGGCGGCGTCGCCGCCGGCCGCGTGCAGGTCGAAGTCGCCGAGGCGCAGCCGGCAGCGACCGTCGGCGGCGCGGCCGGAGACGGTGGCCGCCATCAGGTTGGCGACCCCCAGGAAGCCGGCCACGTAGGTGCTGGCCGGCTCCTCGTACAGCTCGGCCGGGGTGCCGACCTGCTCGATGCGGCCGCCGGCCATGACCGCCAGCCGGTCCGACAGGGTGAGGGCCTCCTCCTGGTCGTGGGTGACGTACAGGAAGGTGATGCCGACGGTCTCCTGCAGCGCCTTCAGCTCCACCTGGAGCGCCTTGCGCAGCTTGGCGTCCAGGGCGCCGAGCGGCTCGTCCAGCAGCAGCACCGTCGGCTCCAGGACCAGCGCCCTCGCCAGCGCCACCCGCTGCTGCTGGCCGCCGGAGAGCTGCGCCGGCCGGCGCCGCTCGAACCCCTCGAGCTGCACCAGCGCCAACGCCGCGGCGACCCGGCGCCTGGCCTCGGCCCGTGCCACGTCCTGGAAGCGGAGGCCGAAGGCGACGTTGTCGTGCACGCTCATGAACGGGAACAACGCGTAGCTCTGGAAGACGGTGTTGACCTTCCGCTTGTGCGGCGGGGTGCGGGCCATGTCGACCCCGTCGAGCAGGATGGCGCCTGCGGTCGGCTGCTCGAACCCGGCGATCAGCCGCAGCGTGGTCGTCTTGCCGCAGCCGGACGGCCCCAGCAGCGAGAACAGCTCGCCGCCCCGCACCTGGAGGTCGATCCCGGCCACGGCGGTGACGTCCTCGAAGCGCTTGACCAACCCGACGAGCCGGACCTCGCCTCCGCCATGCAGCGGCCCTCTCAGCGACGGTGCGTCGCCGAGATCGTAAACCGGTCCGGCCGCTCCGGTGCCGGTTCCCCGGCCCGGTGCTCCCACAGCCAGCGGGTCGCGTGCTCGGCCGCCATCGGCGGCGCCAGGTAGTGGCCCTGCGCCAGCTCGCAGCCGAGCACGGCCAGCGCCTCCCACGTCTCGCGGTCCTCGACGCCCTCGGCCACGATCCGCAGCCCCAGGTTGTGGGCCAGCTCGATGGTCGAGCTGACGATCGCCTCGTCGTCGGCGTCGACGGTCATGCCCATGACGAACGCCTTGTCGAGCTTCACCTCGTCGACCGGGAGCTGCTTGAGGTAGGCCAGCGAGGAGTAGCCGGTGCCGAAGTCGTCGATGGCCAGGCGCACGCCGGCGCCGCTGAGCTGGTGCAGCACCGCGATGGTGGCCTCGGGATCGGTCATCACCGCGCCCTCGGTGAGCTCGAGGGTGAGCAGGCCGGGCGGCACCCCCACCCCCGCCAGCAGCCGGTCGACCCGGTCGACCAGGCCGGGCTCGAGCAGGTTGCGCACCGACAGGTTCACCGACATCCCGATCACGGCGCCCTGGTCGCGCCATGCCGCGACCTGCTCGACCGCGGTCTTGAGGACGTAGCGGGTCAGGGGGGTGATGAGCCCGGTGGTCTCGGCGATCGGGATGAACTCGTCGGGCGGCACCAGCCCGTGGGTCGGGTCCTGCCAGCGCAGCAGCGCCTCGAAGCCGACCACCCGTCCGGCCGGCAGCTCCGCCTTGGGCTGGTAGACCACGTCCAGCGCGCCTTCCTCGATGGCGGCTCTGAGCTCGCCGAACAGGGCGAGCCGGCGCGGGCTGTACTCGTCACGGTCGGCGGCGTAGACCTCGATGCCGGAGTGGGCGGCCTTGGCGTGGTACATCGCGACGTCGGCGCGTTGCAGCAGCAGGCCGGGGTCGGCGCCGTGCTCGGGGCACAGCGCGATGCCGATGCTGCCGGCCACGCGCAGCTCCAGCTCCGCGGTGGCGAGCGGCTGCTCCAGCACGGAGCGGACCATGCGGCCGATGGCGCGCGCCGCCTCGCGGTCGGGGACGGCGGGGACCAGCACGGCGAACTCGTCGCCGCCGAGGCGGGCGATGGCGTGGCTGTCGGGCAGGCTGCGCTCCAGCCGCATCCCCACCTCGCGGAGCACCAGGTCGCCGGTGTGATGGCCGAGGGTGTCGTTGACCTCCTTGAAGCGGTCGAGGTCGACCAGCAGCACGGCAAGGGAGGCGTGCGGCCCGAGCGCGGCGATCGCCTGGCGCACCCGTTCCTGGAACAGCGCCCGGTTGGGCAGGCCGGTGAGGCCGTCGTGCAGCGCCCGGTGCTCCCGCTCGGCCGCCTCCCGGCGCAGCTCGTCGATCAGGCGGCTGCGCTCCAGCGCCACGCCGGCGTGGCCGGCCAGGGTCTGCAGCAGGCGCAGGTCCTGCCCGCCGAAGCCGCCGACGTCGCCGGCGCGGTCGGCGACCAGCAGCGTCCCGATCGGGCCGGCGGCGTCGCGCAACGGCACCACCAGCGCGTCGCGGACGCCGTCGTGGAGCAGCGCCTGGCGCAGCCGGGGGTCGTCGACGTCGTCGGTGCGCAGCAGCACGCCGTCGTCGGCGAGGCTGCGCCGCAGCAACGCCAGCGCCGCCGCCTGGTCGGTCACCGGCGTGGTCTTCGGGGTGTCCGCGGGCCCGAGCGCCGTCCGCACCCGTGGCCGCTCGGCGGTGAACAGCGTGAGCTCGGCCCGCTCGGCCCGGAGCAGGTCGCGGGCTTGCGCGAGGATGGCGGCGGTGACGACCGCGCCCGACTGGTCGGAGCGGCCGACGACCCTGCTGAACCTGTGCAGGCGGTCCAGCCACTCGTGCTGCTCGCGGAGCGAGGCGTAGGCCCGGTAGGCCAGGAACAGGATGCCGGTGACCACCAGCAGCAGCCAGGCGACCTGGCGGTTGTGGATCAGGACCACGACCGCGACCAGTGCCAGGCTGGTGGTGGTGATCGCCGCGACCGCGCCGGTGACCAGCGCCTGGATGACCGCGCGCCAGCCGACGACGCCGTCCTGCAGGCGGGTTGCGGTCATCACCAGGGTCGCGCGGAGCAGGTCGGCGGCGAGCACCGCGGTGAAGGTGGCGACCATGCCCGGCGTTGCGCGCGGGTCGTCACCGCCAAGCACGGTGTCGAAGACCACCACCGCCACGGTCGTCTCCAGCAACGCCAGGCTGGCGTCGAACAGCGGCCTCCGCCCGGGCTGGCGCGCGGCCAGCAGCAGGGCGGGGATCGAGCCGGCCAGCCTGGCCACGACCAGGCCGAGCGGGTCGACCAGGAACAGGCCGAGCACCAGCGGCAGCTCGACCAGCGTGATGGGGTGGACCTCGCCGTCGGTCTTGACCTGGACCCGCAGGATGACCGCGGCCGCGAACAGCCCGGCCAGCACCGGCCATGGCAGGCGCATGGGCGACGGCGTCGGCGGCAGCGTGTCCACCGGCCCGAGGAACAGCGCGACGCCGGCCGCCAGGATGGCGGCCGTGAGCACCAGCGTCCCCGCCCGGCGACGACCCATACCAGATGAATCGCCAGGCCGGGCCCCGGCCTGAAGCTACCCGGAGGAGCTCAGGGGCGGAGCGCCTCGGCGAAGACGGCGAAGTTGGCGAGGAACCGGGCGACGTCGTCGGTGGTGTGCTGCGCCGACAGCAGCCACTGCTCGGCCTTGCCCCAGGGCGGCAGGAACACCCCGCCGTTGTGCTGGAACAGCCAGTGGCAGTGGCTCCAGCGGTCGTCGATGGCCAGGAAGTCCCGGTAGTTGCGCACCGGGGTGGGGGAGAAGGTGACACAGCCCTTGGCCCCGACGGCGACCACGTGGGCGGGCAGGCCGGTGCGCGCCAGCACCTCGTCGACACCGTCGACCATCCGCTGCTGCAGCCGGTCCAGGTGCCGGTAGGCCCCAGGGGTGAGGACCTCGGTGAGGGCGGCGCAGGCGGCGGCCATCGCCAGCGGGTTGCCGTTGAACGTCCCCACCTGGTCGTAGTCGCCCCTGGCGATGTGGCCCATGACCGCGTCGGTGCCGCCGATGGCGGCCGTCGACAGCCCGCCGCCCATCGCCTTGGCGAGGCAGACGATGTCGGGGGTGACGCCGTAGCGCTCGATCGCCCCGCCGGGGGCCGCGGTCAGGCCGGTCTTGACCTCGTCGAAGGTGAGCAGGGCGCCGTGCCGCCTGGTCAGCGCCTGCAGGCCCTCCAGGTAGCCCGGCTCCGGCGGGATGATGCCGGCGTTCATCATCACCGGCTCCAGCAGCATGCCGGCCACCTGGTCCGGATGCTCGGCGAACACCCGCTCGGTGGCCTCCAGGTCGTTGAAGGGCACGATCGAGGTGAGCGCCACGATCTCGGCCGGGATGCCGCTGCTCGCTGGCGAGCTGGCCGGCCGCTCGGCGGGGCCGAGCTCCTTCGGCGCCGGGTAGACCGAGACCTGCACCGAGTCGTGGTGGCCGTGGTAGCAGCCCTCGACCTTGACGATCCGCGACCGCCCGGTGATCGACCGCATGAGGTGGACGGCGTCCATGGTCGCCTCGGTCCCCGAGTTGGCGAACCGCCACAGCGGCAGGCCGAAGCGCCTCGCCAGCTCCTCGGCGACCACGACCGCCTCCTCGGTCGGCTGGGCGAAGTGGGTGCCGCGACGCACCCGCTCCGACACCGCGGCCACCACCCGCGGGTGGGCGTGCCCGACCGCCATCACCCCATAGCCGCCGTGCAGGTCGACGTACTGGTTGCCGTCGACGTCCCAGACGCGGCTGCCGGCCCCGTGGCTGATCCAGACCGGCTGCGGGCGGGCGATCTGCCAGCTCGAGGTGACCCCGCCGGCCAGCGACCGCCGCGCCCGCGCCACCAGCTCCCGGGAGCGGGGCTGGCGCCGCAGGAACAGCTCCTCCTGCCCGGCGATCAGCTCGTCGAGCCGGCTGTCCACCGCCACCGACAGGGTCATCTCGTCGTGGCGTTGGCGACGATGGGCTCGTTGCCGGGTCCGGTCGGCCAGGTGATCAGGTTGTCGGGGCTGGCGAGCAGCAGACCGCCGGCACCGGGTGCCGCGCCGCTCGCGATGCGCTTGCTGCACCCCTGGAGCAGGACGCCACCCGAGACGGCGGGCGTCGCCGCAGCGGACCGGGAGAGGAAGACCCTCTGACTCATCCGCGCCATCGCTGCCTCCTTGGCTTGTCCATGGCCCGAACGCTACAGTGAACTGAACGTTCAGTCAATGTTTAGCTCTGTCAGTGTCCGTGTCGCCCCCGGGGTCCAGTCGTACCCGTATGAGCTGCCCGAGGTCAGAGACGGACCGGGAGATCCAGCCGGCCGCCAGGGCGTTCGTCGGCGAACTGATCTCGCACGAGGTCGAGGCCGAGCTACACGGCGGCGAGCTGCCCACCGAGTTGCTCGAGCGCCAACGCCGGGTCAGCGAGCTCGGCTTCCACGCCATCAACATGGAGACCGCACTGCCCGGCGGCGAGCGCTACCTCAACGGGGGTCACGTGCCACTTGACCGTTCCTCATGCATCAGCCTCCGTCTGCGGCTGACGGGTGGCCGCGGACGGTCCTCGGCCACCTGGACCCGAGCCCGGCCCCGGTTGCCGCAGCCGGTCTTGCGCCCCAGGTGGGGCTGCCGGGGCGCCGCCCGGGCGGGTCGGGTCCTGCGCCCACCCGGGATCGTGGCCGGCCTGGCCGGTAGCTCTCCCCGACACCCATCCGCCGGTGGGTGGGGGGCACACCTGACCGTCGCCGGGCCCGATGCCCAAGCGAGCGTCGTCCGATCACCACCGCCGCCGCGTGATGCACGGTGACGCTGGTGGTTGGGGTGCTGTGCTGCAGCGGGACCTGCCAGTGCTGGCGGCCCCATCTGGAGGTGTAGGCGGGGTCGACCGCCACCACCCACAACCCTTGGTTGGCGCACATCTGGGTCAGCCGATCGCGGAACCGCCCCGTCGGGATGCCCGCGACCGTGCGTCGTAACCGCTTGCCGCGCTGGCCGCGCCCGAGCATCTCGCGGCCTTCGGCTCTGGCCTCGGCGAAGTCGAGGTTCTCCACCGCGATCACCTGGCAGCCGTGGGTCTTGGCGAGGGCGATGAGTTGGCTGATGGTGGCCCGCAGCCGCCCATCCCTGGTCGTCGAGCACCGGTCGTCAAGTTCGAGCGGTATCGTGCGGGGGTGGCCGACCGGGTTGCCCGACGGGTCCAGCACCGTGCAGTCCAGGTGGCGCGCGTTGAGGTCGACCGCGACCCGCGGGATGCTGGCGAGTTCCGCCAGGCTCGGGACCGGCCGGCGCGGATGGGTCCAGGAGGCGTCGAGATACCAACGGTCCCGCTCCGGCCGGTAGAGAACGTCGTAGCGGACCGCGCCGGAGGCGGTCTGCGCCGCCCACGCCTCGGCCCGGTAGGAGAACCTGACCGGGCAGGACAGCCGGTAGCGGCCGTGGGGCCGGTTGGCCAGGTGAGCGAGCGGCAAGGGCAGCTTCAGCTCCAACCAGCCCTCTTCGGGATGCACGCGGATCGTCTCATTCCCGAGCGGCTTGTCGGCCTCACCGTCGGCGGTGACGAACCAACGCGCCGCCTCCCAACACCGACGCCACTGCGGCTCGGTGAGCCCGGCCTCGCCCAGATGCTGGCGGGTGCGCAGCAGCCGCCGCCCGCCACGGACCACGCTAACTCGCCCCTGCGCGATGTGCACCTCCACGCTCTCCAACCGCGCCGTGAGCTGATGGAGCCGCCGCTGCTTCTCCAAGCGTTCGGCGCGGCTGGCATAGCCGCGCACCCGCCCGGCCCGACCACCAACCGGGGCGGCAAGCCGCATCCGGATACGACGGATGCCCCGCTGGAGACCGGCCCGCTGGTCGAGCAGGTTGTGGTAGGCGCGCCACCACTGGTCCTGGCTGGTGCGGGTGATCGCCCCCGCCCAGCGGCTGGAGCAGGCAGCGGTCAGCGTCCGCTTCCTGCGGGCTCGCTCATCATCGCCGCGGCCGAGGCGGCAGCGCGCGGCCAGGTCGCGGCCGGCCAGCCGCCCGAGGTACTCGCCGACCTGGCGCAGCACCGCCTGGTCGACGGCCGAGACCCGCAGCCGTGTTCGGATGCGGGCGCCCGCTGGGGAGGCCACCACGAACGGCGCGGCAGTGGCGCGAAGCCGGCCAGGCATTGAGGCGGTTGGCTCCTCGTGTGGAGGCTGTCATTGAGCATCCTACTCGAACACCTGTTCAGGAGGCTGGTTGCTTCCACAAGGACCACGTCGCGGCCGTCGGCGGCAGCGCCGACCATCCGGACCGCCGGAGACTTGCACTACTGCGGTCGTGGTGGCTGAACCCTTCGTCGAGGACCCGCGGAACCGGTGCGGACCGGCCACACGCGTGCGGGTGGCGCAACGGTTCTCCCCGGTAGCCGGGCGATAAGCTCGTTTGGGGGTATCCATTTAACCGGAGGAGACCTGGTCAGCTGTTCTCCAAGGGCGGTTCGCTGGAGGGCGCTCCAGGCTCGGCGGATTCCCATGGGCTTGCGGCGGCGTCGGCGGCACTGCCCGGGGCTGCGGGTTGGCGATGAGGTCTTGGTAGCGCACGGGCTCGTGGCCGACGGCGAGCTCGAGCACCCGGTAGAACACCAGCCCCCGGCTGCGGGAGCGGCGACGGTTGAAGCGGAAGACGAACTCGTTCAGGTAGCTGAGCAGATGGGCCTCGTCCACCGAGCCCTGGTGGGTGCCCAGCAGCCACCGCTTGGCCAACGAGGCAACCCGGTGCACCGCGGGTAGCAGCTCGCCGGGATCGTCCCCGCGTGCGCGGGCGGCCCGCTGGCTGCGCCGGTCGTGGACGTAGCCGAGCCGGTCCAGCCCGCGGTAGCCCTGCCAGCCGTCGGTGACGACCGTCGCGCCCGGCTCGACGTGATCGGCCACGAAGGCATGCAGCGAGGCGGCGGACGCATCGGCCAGGGGCGCCATCCGGCACCGGCCGAGCCCCCTCGGCGCTCGAACCTCCACAGCGATGCCGGTCAGGACCTTCTTGCCCCTGGCCCGCCCGCCGCGCAGCCCCGGCTCTTCACCGCCGATGTAGGTCTCATCCACCTCCACCGTCCCCGCCAGGCGGTCCCGGCCCGGGCGCACCAGCACCGAGCGGAGCCGGTGCAGCATCGCCCACGCGGTCTGATAGGAGCCGATCTCCAGCGCACGCTGCAGGCGCAGCGCCGAGATGCCGTCCTTCTGGGTGGCGAACAGCCAGCAGGCGGTGAACCACACCGTCAGCGGCGTGCGCGTCCGGTCAAAGACCGTGCCCGCCGTCGTCGACGTGCGGGCCTGGCACCGGGCGCACTCCAACCGGCCATCGCCCAGCCGCCAGCCCCCGGCGTAGCCGCAGTCGGGGCAGACGAAGCCGGCGGGCCAGCGCAGCCACTCCAGGTAGTCCAGGCAGTCCGCATCGGTCCGGAACCAGGCCTGGAACTCGCCCGTGGACCTCGGGTAGTGCACGCCGGAACGAGGGTGATCCACCGCGCCAGACTACTCCGGTTAAATGGATACCCCCAAGCTCGTTGATGAACAACCGCCGAGAGTCCGCCGTCCAAGAACTCGCCGCGCAGCTCTGACGCCGCCGCCCAGCCTTCAGGAGTGTGATTGTGGTGCCGGTCCGGAATGTCGTCTGCTGCGGGTCTGTTTCCCGAGCTGGCGGTGATGGTCGACGCTTGGTTGCGCGGCTTGGCGTCCGCGTGGTCGAGTCCCCTGGCGAAGAGGCCCGCTCTATCGTGGCATGAGGGCGATGCGGGCGTGGTACTCGTGGCCGATGTGGGTGGTGTCGCTGCCGACCCACAGGCCTTGAGCGGTCACGTACAGGTCCTTGCCGCCCACGCCGCGGTCCTTGGTCGGGTTCCACGACAGCGCCAGGCCCGTCGTGGGGCCGATCGCGCCGATGCCGGGGCGGCTGACCGCGCCCGGCCCGGCGCTGTCTCTGCCGTAGGGATTGTCCAGCCAGCGCTGGTGGCCCTGCACGTACACGGCCACGTCGGTGGCGGCGACCGAATGCAAGGTATCCCCGCCGGTGTAGTTGATCCACGTCGGCCGGGTCGGCGCCGTGATGCCGGTCTCGAACCGAGCGGTCGCGTCGCAGAGGTCGCGGCCGATCCCGCCGGACTGGGGCACATAGCCGGTCGACACCATCGCAAACCACGACCCGTCGGGAGAGAAGTCCACGTCGCGCATGTAGTCGGGCAGGCTAGAGGCGGCGCACAGGTTGCGCAGCGGCGGGTACCACCAGGCATTCAGCGTCGCAGTTGCGCCCAGGTCGAGCATGAACGCCCGCCAGCGGGTCTGCGCGCCGACGGTGGTGAAGTTCCCGACGCCGACCAGCAGCGTCCCGGCAGGGTTCACCGCGAAACGGTAGACCTCGGTCGGTCCCGCGTTGTCGGCGACGCTGCCGCTGATCGAGAGGTTGATGTAGCCGGTGTTGGCGCCGGTGGCCGGGTTGAGGGCGCGCAGCTTGCCGGGGAAGGTGCCGCCGACCAGCAACCGGTCAGCCACCACCGCGGCCTCGGTGACCTTGCCGGAGCCGAAGTTGGCGTTGAACGCGGTGTCGACGGCACCCGTCGAAGGGTTCAGCTTGGCCAGGCCGCGGCGGGCCACGCCGTTGACGCTGGTGAAGGTGCCGCCGACATACAGCGAGGTGCCGTCGGTGGCGAGCGCCCACACCGCACCGTTGAGGTTGGGTGCAAACGAGGTGATCACGCCGCTGGTCGGGTCGAAGGCGACGAGGTTGGTGCGGGTGAAGGTGCCGCCGGGGCTGACCCCGGCTGCGGTGCTGACCGAGCTGAACGAGCCGCCGGCATACATCACGCCGCCGACCTGGACGAGCTTGTAGACCGCGCCGCTGGCGACGTGCGGGGTGTAGTTCACCGGGTTGGTGCTGACCACCACGCCCAGCGCCGGCGAGGCGCCAGCGACCGACGGCACAGCCGCCAGTGCCAAGCCCAGGGCCAGTACGACCAGCGCGGTACGGCGCGTGCGCCTTCTGTCCAGGACCATGATGCCTTCCTCCTGCTACCTTTGGCGGTCCTGCCAGCACGGGCTGCGTGGCCCTCCGCCCCGCTGTCGTGCTGTTCAATGAGCAAGTCGAGCAAATCGGACTCTCGCCATTGCAGCGTAGAGTCACGCCTTTGCGGCCTCATGCCGTATTCACCGTATTTCTGCTTAGTCTCCGGGTTCTGCCAGCACGGCGGTGGGCAGCCACCCCAGGCGGCCGCCCACCGCTCGGGCTGCGAATCACTCCTGGTCTCGCTTGCGTGCAAGCGATCGAGTTCAGACGCCGCTGGAGGCGGCACGGACCGAAGGTCTCGCCATGAACCCCACCTGCCGTATGGACAAATCGTGCTATTCGTACGCTGCGGCGCGGCCGCTCCATCCCCAGGGAGCCCATTGGCCACTGTGAGCGTGTAGGTCGCCGCGTTGGGTGGCAGTCGACAGATCGTCTGGGGCCACGGCGGGTCGGGCCCGGGCAGGAGGCGGCAGCAGTATGACCGCCTCCGCGGGGTCTTGGTCGGCTGGAGTCAGGCCGGCTGGCGGGCGCGTCCGACGCCGACGACGGTTCCCACGACCCCGGCACGCCCCGACCGACGCTCCCGGGTGCCTTGCCCCCGCGGGGGCCGGTGGCTATGGTTGCCGCGGGCCTTCGAGGAGGCGCCAGGGGAGCCCGGTGCACCGGGCTGAGAGGCCGACTGAGCGGTCGGCGACCCTTCGAACCTGATCCGGGTCATACCGGCGAAGGGAGCAGCGATGGCGGCGGCCAGCCAGCAGCCCATCCGCGTCCAGCGGCCGCCGGAGTGGGGCATCCAGCCGGTCCCGCGCGAGCTGCGGGTGCTGGGCTTGCTGGACCAGACCGTGCTGTGGGGCAACCTTGGTATCAGCCTGCTGGTGCTGGTGGCCGGGGCGCTGCTGGTCCCGGCGCTGGGCCTGTGGTCGGCGCTGGCGGCCACGGTGTTGGGCGCGGCCATCGGCAACGCCCTGCTGGGGCTGGCGGCGGTGCCGGCCTCCGAGACCGGTGTGCCGACTATGGTCTTGTACCGCGCTCCACTGGGGCTGCGCGGCTCGCTGCTGCCGACCGCCTGCAACGTGGTCCAGAACCTCGGCTGGGCGACCTTCGAGCTGTTCGTGATCGCCAGCGCCGCCGCCGCGGTGTCCGAGCGGGTCCTCGGCTTCGGGGGCCGGCTGCTGTGGGTGCTGGTGTTCGGCGCGATC
>Ga0210378_10000089_pt1 | contig 39231 bp, 49 predicted proteins | sample PLM1_60_b1redo_FD_155465 | JGI IMG/M metagenome (GOLD analysis project Ga0210378, IMG submission 155465) | Groundwater sediment microbial communities from an aquifer in East River, Colorado, USA - PLM1_60_b1 redo | ecosystem: Environmental > Terrestrial > Soil > Riparian zone | place: USA: East... | reverse complement strand
GCACAACCCGAACCCTGCCGTGCTCGTCGAAGGTCCCGAGGTCGGGATCCGGCCGGTGGGCGGCTGCCGCGCGGTGGCCGGTGGGTCTTGATCCAGCCTGTGGCTCGGTTCGCCATCACCGCTAAGTCACGACACACCGGCCGTCGTCCCTTCGACGGCCGCTCGTGCCGATGAGCGCCTGATTACGTGGTATCGGCCCGCTGCGGCGATCGTCGTGCTGGTTCATCCGGGGCGGCTATCGTCGCGGTGATGGAGCCCGTGGCCCGCCGTCTGTTCCGGCTTGTGGAGCCGATCCACCTGGTCACCTACTTCTCCGAGGAGCCGACCGAGGCGCTCATGGCGCTCGGGCTCCGCAACTACTGGGACGGCTACTTCGCCGGACGGGCCGCGCCGCTGGGTCGGGTCCCGGCCGAGGTGGTCCATGCGATCTTCTACAACTTCGCCGACGGCGAGGTCTCCCGCCACATCCCCCGGGTGTGGGACACGACCACTCCCGAGCTGGCGCTGGCCGCTCGTGAGCGGGGCAGCGTGGCGGCGCTGAGGCGGATCCTCGAGGACCTGGCTGAGGCCGCCGGTCTGGCGCGTGCCGCGGAGCTGGCCATCAAGGCGGCGACCAGCGCCCCGACCGAGGGACGGGTCATGTATGCCGCGCTGCGGGCGCTTCCGGTACCCGAGCAGCCGGTGGCCCGGCTCTGGCACGCGGCCACCCTGCTGCGCGAGCATGCGGGGATGGTCATGTCGCCGCCCTGGTCGCCGAGGGCATCGGCGGCACGCAGTGCCATGTGCTGCACGCTTTGTCCGAGGGCATCCCCGCGGAGAAGTTCGGCAGGGTCGGCCACCTGCCCGTGGTGCGGCTGGCCGCGGTTGTGCAGGGGATGCGCGCCCGCGGCCTCATCGGGGCCTGCGGTTGGCTCAGTGACGCCGGCCGGGAGAAGAAGCAGCGGATCGAGTCGCTCACCGACGACCTCGCGGCACCAACGTACGACAGCCTGCGGCTCAGCGAGCTCGACCAGCTCATCGCGAACCTCGAGCCCATCTCCGCAGCCCTCAACGCTGCCGGCTCGCGGTAGTCAACGCAAACGTGTTCCTATGCCGCCGAGCGGTGTGCTGTAGACGCGGCGCTGCGGGTTGCAGATGCCAGGTGGTGGTTGGTTTGCAGGGTGATGCCGTCGTGGCTGGGTGGTCGGTGACGTGACCGTCAGTTCGTCGGTGATCGATTCGACGTGTTGTGCCACCCGCAGGCGGTGGCCGGTGACCTGGTATTGGCCGGGGACCATTACACGTGATTGCTGCGCAGTCCGCTGTCGGCACCGACAGGATCTACCATCCGCCGGAACGCTATGGTGACCGCGACGCGGGGAATCGTCGTCGTCCCCAACGCGAACGGACCGACGGCTGGGAGCGGCATGCGAGTCGAGGCTGATCCACGTCGAAGGGTAGTTCTTGGCTGGCTCACGGCGCTGTTCGCGGTTGGGGTGCCATTCGTAATCGTTGTCGTGTTCGGTCGCCAGGTTGCCCGGACCGGCAATGTGTCCCACTGGCCATGGGAGGAATACGGGTTCTTCGGATGGTGGCTGGTGCCGCTGTCGTTTTGGATCGCAGCCGGCTGCGCCATCGTCCGCCGCCGGCCCGGCCCGGTCGACGTCTCGGCCAAAGTCCTCCTGACCCTCGCGGCCATAACATCTCTGGCGCTGCTCTACAATCCCTGAGCGCGCCGGTCATTGCCGTACCACCGACCGACATCCAACGACGAGCTCAATTGCCGCACGTGTTGGGAACGGCTCCGCTGGGGCTTACCGGGATCCGAGCTCGAAGCGTTCTTGCTACGGTGCCGCATGACTTCGGTTCGGGCCAACGGCATCGAGCTCGGTGTGGAGAGTTTCGGTCGCGACGCCGATCCGCTGGTGCTGCTGGTCGGCGGCGTCACGATGCTGTCCTGGCCGGACGCGCTCTGCGAACGACTCGCCGCCGGCGGACGCCGGGTGGTCCGGTACGACCTGCGCGACTGCGGAGGCTCGACGACCGTCGACCCGGAGTCTCCCAGCTACACGCTGCGCGATCTCGCCGCCGACGCGGCGGCGCTGGTCGACGCACTCGGTTCCGTCACGGCCCACCTCGGCGGCATCGGGGTCGGCGGGATGGTCGCGCAAGTCGCGGCGCTGGACCATCCGGGCTCGTTCTCGGCGCTGACCCTGGTCGGTACGCGTCCGGTCGCACCGGGCCCGGTCGACGACGATCTGCCCGACCATGACGCGGCGGTGATGGGCGCGCTGTTCTCGCGCCCGATGCCCGACTGGAGCGACCGGGCCTCGGTCGTCGTCTACGCCGCCGACAGCGCCGCGTTGCTCGGCGACGACGCGGAGCAGGCCCGAGCGACCGCGGCACGGATCTGGGACCGCACGCCGTCGCACGCCCTGTCGGCGCACGAGGCGAACCAGCTCGGAATGGTGTTCTCTCGGCTCGACTGCACACCTCGATGGCGCGAACGGCTCGGCGACCTCGCCGTGCCGACGCTCGTCGTGCACGGTCGCGCCGATCCGTTCTTCCCCGTTGGCAACGGAGAAGCGCTCGCCGCCCAGATCCCCGGCGCACGGCTGCTCGTCATCGACGACATGGCCACGGCACTTCCCGACACCGCCACCGACAAGATCGCCGCGGCAATGCTCGACCTACCCTGCGGCTGATCAGATCATCCGCAACGCATGGTCATGCCGCCGAGCGCGCACCACGCGCGACCATGCCGCGCTCGGGCGCTTCGGGCCTTCACCGCAGAGCGGTAGCGGCGCAAGCTGGACGGGTATGACGAACACCGTTCCGCCCGCTGGCGCGGGTGATCTTGTTGCCGATGTTGACCTGTTGCGGTTGGCCGTGGCGGCCTACTTGGCGCGGTTCAAGGGTGTGTCCCGTTCGCATACGGAGTCGGATCTGCGGTGCTTCCTGACCTGGTGCGCCGCGCGGGAACTTGACCCACTGATCGCCCAGCGCGCGCACATCGAGCTGTATGTGCGGTGGATGCAGGAGATCCGTAAGTTCCAGCCGTCGACCGTGTCGCGTCGACTGTCGGTGGTCTGCGGGTTCTACCGCACCTGCGTCCTAGACACCGTGCTGCCGGCCTCGCCAGCCGAGCATGTTCGCCGGCCACCACTGCCCACCGAGTCACCGACCCTGGGACTGGGTCATCTGCAGTTCGAGGCCATCCTGTCCGCGGCTCGTCAGTCCCCAAACCAGTACGACTTCGCACTGGTCGCGATGCTCGGCCTGCTCGGTCTGCGGATCTTCGAAGCCACTAGCGCGAACATCGGCGATCTGGCCGAGGAGCACGGTCATCGCGTGCTGCGGGTGCACGGCAAAGGCGACAAGGTGGTGCTTGTCCCACTGCCACCGGCGGTCGGCCGCGCGCTGGACCGAGCCATCGACGGGCGGCCCGCCGGGCCGATCCTGCTCAACCGTCGCGGCCTGCGCATGGATCGGCGCGCCGCGACCCGTCGCCTGCGCCAGCTAGCCACCGCGGCCGGGGTGAGACTGCCGCGGATGCATCCACACATGCTTCGACACACCTTCGTGACCACGATGCTCGACGAGTGTGTTGTCACCGATCTTGTTCGCGACCGTCCCTCATCCGACTGTGCCGAAGAGCGTGCACCTTGATGATCTTACTCACATGCCGATGACAGTGCATCGCGGACGATCTTGTTCGGGCTTCGATGCGACGACATCAGGCGTTGCTGCAACGACCGGCTCGACGCAGCGGTCTCGGCTTGCGGTCCGAGATCTCGGCACATGGAGGCAATCACGATCACCATGCGAGCGTCGTCCACATCGCTGCTGGCACGGCACCAACATCATGCTGCGCTGACACTGCCAGTGCCGGGGCAGTATGGGTACTGCAACGGCACTGGCAGGCTCAGTGGTTTCTATAGCCGGTGGTACACGACTGCGTGCTGCAGGTCAATTTGTGCAGAGGTCTACGGGGGCGAAGAAATTGATATAGACTTGTGAGCTGTAGCCGTAAACACCTGTCGTGTTATTCCAATGACGGAACCAGATCGTATTGTTGTTCGGCCCGATAGCTTGGCCGTGCTTCCAGCATTCAATGGTGACTCCCTGTCCGGGGTACCCCATTCCCTTGGAAGCGCAGCTGGTCCACGGGCACGTACGAATGTTGACAGCGCCCGCCGTGTAGTCGCCAGCCACTAGACCATTGACGTCGGCGTGGGCAGTGCCAACGGTCACCGAGGCCGCAGCAAATACTATGGCGATGGCGCCTAGGATGGCGGCGCACCTTGACCACAGCGTGCGCGCCATCGCATGCTTGAACATCGATTTACCTCCCAGGGGTTGTAAGAACTCCTCCTTCCTGTCAGGGGGGCAGCAGCTCGTGGAGATACACCAATTTTCTTGACCGGCCATCGGTAGGAACGTCCCACGGACTGCCGCAAGTAGGCTGGGTCTAGGCTTTGCGGGACGCGTTGGCGCCGAGCACGCCGCAGGCTAATGGCTCGGATCAGCGACGTGCCGCCACGCGGACGAGGCGGCACGGTCACCGTAGGTCGGGTGTATCTGCCCTAGAGTTAGCGCCGTGATGAGATAGGTGCTTCCTCTCCCCTGTGGCTATCGTCCAGCATGGTCGGGGCGTGGCGGCTCGCGGGTTAAGGCCGTGGACACCCGATGGCAGGGTGGCGCGAGCCGTGTCCGGACGGCCGGCGCCAATGGCAGGACGCCATCGGTGCGCTGTTGGATACCGAGGACGCTGAGGTGTTGTTCGTTGCCGGGTGTGAGGAGAACCAGGCGAGATTCGATCCGCGGTTCGATCACACCGTGCTGTTGAGCACGCCGACCGAGATCTTGATCGAGCGGTTGCCCCGCGGACCGACAATCCGTACGGCAAGTCGCCCGAACAGTTGCATCGGGTGCTCGTCAGCAGCAGAGCAACGACATCTGATGCGCACACACATCAGTCGCACGTGTAACAGCCGCGGCGCCTCGCCGTCAACTTATGCTCGTCAGTTCGAGCCTTTCACTGCGGAAGGACTCTGATTCCGGTCGGCAGCCCGCCGCACTCATTTGCCGCATTGTGCGCACGGGGCCACGCGGCCACTATCGCGTGTGGGCGTGCCGTTGTCCGTGTCCGAAGCTAGGTCCGGTGGCCCGCCGCGGACACGGGCGCGCTGTGTTCCAGTCGCCGTTCGGCAGCCGTTGTTGCTGGTCTGTTGGGCGAATATTCGCTATGCGCCCAATCTGGTCCTGGCCACCCTTCTGGTATGGGCAACGTCCGTGAGGTCCCGTTCGACGCGGTCGGAGAAGGTTGGAATTCCTCGGTCGTCACCAGTGGGCTGGCCGTGGTCCGCGCCAGTGATGAGTGGGAACGGCTCTGGCAGGAGTTGGAAGGGCGTCGCCAGCCGGTCCCGCCGACACCGGTGGTGGACTGGGTGACCAGTATGGTTTTGGTCTTCACGATCGGTGGTCGGCCGAGCGGCGGGTTCAGCGCGTCCATCCAGCGGGTGGAGTGCGATGGACAGGTGCTGCGGGTGTTTGCCTGCGAGCAGCAGCCGAACCCGACGCTGCCAGCGCCCTGCGTCGTGTCCAGCCCCTTTCACGCCGTCACCATCCCACGCAGCGACCTACCTGTCGAACTCGTCCAACGCGTCGAAATCTGGGACAGCGCCCGTCGCGATCCCGAGTAGCCGCCACGGCCGCGCTGGTGAATCGGCCGCCTACCGGTCATCCCGGCAGGACGGCATACGACCCGACACTGAACACGAGACCACTTCGCGCGCTAAAGGCAACACCCGGCCGCCGCCACCGAGCATCCGCAATTGCCGCTGGTGGGTCGCGCCAACCCGGCGCCCGGCCGTTGCCACCCGACGCGCACCATGCCAGCTCAGCCACCGCAGTTCGGTAACCCGTCACTGAAGTCGTTGAAGTTCGGAGTGCTCATCCAGTAGTCCGAGACCCAGTTCTGTTGTCGTCCATCGCTGCTCCACCCTATGAAGTCCCAGATTGTGGAGCCGTTCACTGAACTGTCCGAACGGTACTGGCAGTAAATGAGGACCCGGGTGTTGTATGGCAGCGTCCCCGTGATCGCCCCGCTGGTCGAGGGCATGCTTCGGACGTTGAGGTACGGCGACGCGGTGACGTAGTAGTAGCCGGACGCCTGAGCTGGTACGGTTGACGTCAGGACGGGTACGAAGGCAGCCGAGGTTACCGCGAACGCGAACACCAAACGACGTATCGCTCTGTTGCCCCACCTGCGCTCTCGCCGCTTGATCATGACCATGTCATCACTCCTTACGTTCGCTCCGCTCATGCGCGGAGCCTCCGTTTGACGTGCCCTGCCGGTAAGGCAGAGCCGGCGGGTTCCTTCGTGATACGTGATACGGGCCGATCGTCCCCATCAGTGAGGGCTCAGTACCCTGTCCGCGGAGGCGAAATCGGCTGCACGTGGTTGCTCGGCTGTCGGACCGGGACACGCGCTCATGCCGCTGGTCGGTCGCGGGCCGGGCTCATGCGTCGCTGATCGTTGAGTCGTAGAAGAACGCCGGATTGCCCATTGCCACCCTGCGCCAAGCGCTGGCCAGTACGATGCTGCCAGCGTGCGCGATCACCCCCACCTTGGTCCACGGCCGGTCACATGGTGCGGAGTTCGTGCAATGCCACAATCCCTGATCCCCGACAGGCCCACCCCATGCGGGCCGTTTCCGCTGTTAGGCGCCGTGCAGCGGTGGGCCAAGCTAACTACGCGGTGGGCCTAACATGGCACAACCCGAACTCTTTGGTGCTCGTCGAAGGGCCCGAGGTCGCGATCCGGCCTGTTGGCATCCGACGCCTCCCCTCGGAGGTTGCGCAGGTCAACAGCCCTGGCGATGCCTGATGGCTACCGCAGAGCTCAACCTGCCGCCTCGACCAGCTGCCGACCAAGCCGCGGTCGTTCGCGCTGTCACAGTGATCATGGGCACGGTCGTCGGGCTGACGTACCTCTTCGGTTTCGGCAATGTCCTCAATCTTGCTCATCGGCTTGGCGTACCGGCGTGGGTTGCGCCACTCGTCGCGCCTGCGGTTGACCTTTCGATCCTCGGACTTCTGCTTGGAACGCGACACCTGGCGGTCCTGGCGCCTCCACAGAGGTACTGAGGCCGGCCCGCCGGCTGCTGATCTTCGCGAGCGTGGTCACACTCGCGCTGAACGTGGCAGATACTCTCGTTGCGAGCGAGTACGGAAGGCGGCGTTCGACGCGATGGGGCCGCTCCTCTTGATCGGCTGGTCGGAAGTTGGCCCTGGTCTGCTGCAAGCGATCAGCACAACGAGTTCGTTGACGGTCACCAACGACGCCGATCAGCCAGATCCGCGGGTCGCTGTGAAGTCGGATGACGGTGGCGGAGCCGTGCAGCCTCAGTCCAAGGAGGAGGTTGTCGTGCGGCGGGCAGGCCAGCAGGTCGCTGGCAGGCGCTCGCCAGAGGTGCTTTTGGCGCAGGCGCGGCAAGGAGGACGCGGCTCATCGCACGGCCCACCAGAAGCCGATATCGGCTGACACTTTGCGTGTCCAACTGGGCGTTGGTGCCGCTCAGGCGTGACGGCTCGTCAAGATCGTTCGTTCTGAGTTCGAAGTGCTGGTCAATGCCAAGCCGGTCGAAGGCGACCCGGCTCGGGAGGCATACGACTCGGCGCTCCTGGTGGCCTGAATCCATCACCTACATGCTCGACCGAACATTACTCATTGAGCTCTGGCGCGTCTGGGCTTGCTGACGGTTAGCGAGGGACTTGCCAGATCTGCTGCGTCGCCGGATCCCAATACCAGCGCTCCAGGGCGGCGGTCCACAGATACGGCAGTTCGGGAACGTCGACCGCCTGTGGGTGACCGGGCTGTCCAGGGGCCACTTGCACGCCGAACTGATCGACCATGACGGTCCGTCGGACCAGCCCGGTTGGCTGCCATTGCGGGTCCCCAACGAGGATCACCGGAACGCCATCGGCCGGAAGCTGCAGCACAGGGTTGTCCGCCGGCACCGGTATGCGCCACTCGCACTCGTGCAACCAGTCCGATCGGTAGGTCCCGGTATCGAACCGCACAGCCCACCCGCGGAGCTCCTCCGGCAGTACCGCCATCTGCTCCGTTTCGGGCATACCATACGGGCCTGCCACCGAGGTCGTACACAGTCTGCCGTTGCAGCAGCAGCCCCCACGGCGGCGACTGGCGATTCGACAGCTGCCAGCGCAGTTGCTCTAGCGGGCTCTCCGACAGGCACACCATGGGCGAGTCGGAACCAAACGGCGCGAACCCGCGGATCTGGCCCTCCCACAGGATGCTGTGCAGCCGCTGCCACGGCTGCTGGTCGCGGATCGCCTGGGGCACCGTCGGTGTCACCGCCGCGGAGCTCGGCCGCCCACAGAAGTGGATCAGCAGCTCGAACTGCGCCGGGCCCGCGGCGCCAAGCAAGCCAGGCGGCTGCGTCGTCATCGGGCCACGGTATCCGCAGACGTTGGCACACCGGCCCGATCGACGACGCTCGCAGTCGCGCCCGCTTGTCGCACGCCAGGGCCGCCAGGAGTTGCGGAGGGCGGCCAGTACCTGCGGGACCTTGTTGATCGCTGACGTGTTCCATGCCTGGTCAGGCAGTGGAACACCGGCAAGCGACACGCAGGCCAGAAGGCGGGTCATGTCGGCCTGACGATCTATCCTCGTTCGGTCCGCTTTCGGTCGCGGGGCTACTGGAGAGCGTGGCGCGACTAACTCGGCGTAGAGATCGGAGCGGGCGATGTGGGCGGATAACGAGGCTGACCTCGACCTGCTGGGGTTCGACTTCCTGGTGGACACCCTCTTCGTTGCGGTCACCGAACCCAGGCTCCTGCCGTTGACCGTCGGCCTGCTCGGAGATTGGGGATCCGGCAAGAGCAGCTTGATGGCGATCACCCGACGGGAGCTTGAACAGTTCCGCAAGGGCGATGCATCGGAATCACCGTACCTCTGCGTGTCGTTCAGCCCGTGGCAGTACGAGGACTACGACGACGTCAAGGTCGCGTTGATGACCACCATTCTCGATGCGATCGGCGACCGGATCGCCGATGACGCCCCGGAGCAGAAGAAGGTGTCCGCGCTGCGCAGGTGCGCACGCGGCTTCGGACGCTGGGGACGCAGGATCGGTCGCGGCGGGTTGTCGGTCGTCCCCACTGCGGCACCGCTGATCGCCCAGGGACTTGATCCGACCATCGATCCCGCCGTTCTCGAAGTGATCAAAGCGAGCGCCAGCGCAACGGCTACCGAAGGCGCGAAGTTCCTCCAAGATCCCAAGCAGACCGACCCGACGCCAGCCAGCCGGGATACCGAGCTGATCACCGATGCTGGGCAGTTCCGCACCGAGTTCGAAGCCTTGGTGAAGGACTTGGCAGACGTCGAGGCCATCGTGGTGTTCATCGACGACCTCGACCGCTGCCTGCCAGAGACGGTCGTCGACACCTTCGAGGCGATCAGGCTGTTTGTGAACACCTCCAAGACGGCCTACGTGATCGCCGCCAACCAGGCGATCGTCGAGTCCGCGATCGACTCCCGGTACCCCGAGCTCGTTCGGGACGGTGTCGGCCTGGGTGCGAACTACTTGGAGAAGATGCTGCAGCTCAAGGTCACCATCCCGCAGCTGTCCGCGCCGGAAGCCGATACCTACATGAACCTGCTGCTCGCCGAGCTCCACTTGAACGAGGAGCAGTTCGGCCAGGTGGTGGCCCAGACCCGCCTGCGCCGCGCAGCCGGCAACCTGCATGTCGCGTTCAACCTCGGGGTCTGCTCGGACGTGCTCGCCAAGGTGCCCGATGACCTAATTCGCGACCTGAACTGGGCCGCAGGCGTCGCGGAGGTGGTCGGAAGCGGGTTGCGCGGAAACCCGAGGCAGCTCAAGCGCTTCCTGAACAACCTCATGCTCAAGCACCGCAGCGCCAACCGACGGGGCATTGACCTGCAGTTGCCCGTGCTGGCCAAGCTGATGGCCCTGGAGGAGCAGTACATCACCGAGTTCCGGCGCCTGTTCGACTGGCAGTTGGGGGCGGCGGCGGGCACGATCCCCAAACTGCGCCTGGCGGAAAAGGTCGCCTTGGCATCCCCAGCCCGGAACGACCCGGCCACAGATGGCACGCGGCGTACCGCTTCGGGCCAGGCCCGGCGCGCGTCGTCCACGGCGAAGCCGAAGGGCATCGGCCCGGACGCGGACAACGGCCAAGCCGCCGAACAGCCGGAGCTCCCTGACGATGTCCGGGCGTGGACCGAGAAGCCACACATTCGCGCCTGGCTTCGGCTCCCTCCCCAGCTCGGGGACACCGATCTCCGGCCCTACTTCACCTACTCCCGCGACAAGCTCACCCTCGGTGTCGCGGTGACACGCCTCCCGCAGCACCTACAGGAGCTGCTCACGAAGGTCCAGACCGACATCGAGGGCGTGCGGCTCAGCGCGTGTGACGCGATCGCGGCGCTCCCCGAAGGCGAACGCCTGGAGCTGTTGGAGGCGCTGCTCGATACGCTCGGCCGTCACCCTGCCGGGCCGGCGTTCATCGCGGTCCTCGACCTCGTGGATCGCGCTCCGGACACACTGACGGCTGTCTGCGAAGCGCTCATGCGGATCCCGGCCAACGCGGTGCCGATCAAGTGGGCAGGACGAGCGGTCATCCGTCTGCCCAAGACGGATCCCGCCGCGGCAGCGGTGCTCGAACGGTGGGCAACCAGCGACGTCGCCAGGCTGAAGACGATGATTACCAAGGCCCGTGAAGCGCAGAACCGCGGCGAACGCTAGTGGGCACATCGACCGACCGCACAGCAGGTAGCGGCGGGGCCTGGACCCCGCTGAAGCATGCGGCGGCCTCCTACATACGCGGCCTCCAAACGGGATCACCCAACACGCGCAGCTATGCCCGTCGGGTCCTCGCGCGCCACGTTCCCGTCCTCGGCGGCAGCTCCGGCGCCACGTCTGGCGCTCGGGCGGGACGCGCCGGCATCCAGCGACTCGGCGCCCTGCTCGGTGGAGTCGGCGACACCGGACTCGAAGCCACGCTGACCTCATTGGGGCTGGCCAACCTGGTCGGCCGGTCCCGATTCGACGTGCTCGACGAGCTGATCACCTTCGTCGCCGGAGACGGCAACGACCTCGACTCCCAAGCCGCTCGGGACGCCGTTTGCGAAGTGCTCGACGAGGTCTTCGCCGACGCGGACACATGGGACGAGATGACCGACACCACCGAGGCAGGCGTCTCACGCGAGAACCTCGTTCCACTCTTGGAGACGTTCCTGGCTCAGTACGTCTACAACCGGGTACCGGTCGTAGCCGAGCGACTGAGCCGCATCACCGACCCGCAGGCGGCCCGCCATGCCGACGAGGAAATGCGCCAAATCATCCAAGACCTCGTCACCCTGCGCCTTCCCGATGATCCGTTCACTGTGGACTGGGCAGGCCCGCAGGGACGACAGATCGCCGAGGACGCGGTACGGATCACCTACGAGACCCTCCAGGGCTTGGATGGGGGCGAGTGATGACCAACTATCTGGTACGCACCGATCTGATCAGTCCGGTGACCGAGCCCGAAGACGTGCGGCTGCTCGACTGGGCACCGGCCCGACCCGCCGCAACCATCCAGACCGGTGACGGGGGCCCGGAGTTCTTCGCCGGCTGGCACCCACCCCGAGCTGCTGCCGACCTCATGCTCTTGGGCGCGGCGGTCTACTGCGCGGACAAAGTGACCCGCAGACGCGGCACACCGGATTCCTGGACCAGGGACGTCATCCTCCGGCCCCCCGTCGCTGACACCCCGGCCTGGCAGAGCGCCGACTTCGACGGGACGTTGGCGTTCCTGACCGGTGATCACTGGACGATCACCCCCTACGAATCCGCACGGCATCCTCTCGCCGGCCTGCCACGCCCCGATGAGCCCGTCGGACTCGACGTCGATGGGGTATGTCTGTTCTCCGGGGGCCTCGATTCACTCTGTGGAGTCGTGGACCTGCTTGAAGAAGACCCCCAGCGCCGCCTCTGCTTGCTGTCCCACCATGAGGGTGGCCAGGCATCGACCGCGCAACAAGTCCTCTTCGAGGAACTGGCTGCCCACTACGGCGGTGACCGCATCGTCTCGCGCCGCTTGTATCTCCGGCCTGCCCCCGCCAACGGCCACCAGGCCCGCCCGTTGCCGCGGCAGCGGGAGAACACCACTCGTTCCCGGTCTCTGCTCTTCCTGACGGCTGCGTTGGCGCTCGCCGCCGCGGAGGGGCCAACCGTTCCTGTTTACGTGCCGGAGAACGGCTTCATCGGCATCAACGTGCCGCTCACGCGGGCGCGGGTGGGCAGCGCGAGCACCCGCACCACCCACCCGCACTTCATGGCCCAACTCGGCGCAGCCGCGAAGACTGTCGGTGTCGCCAACCCGATCCTCAACCCCTACCGGCTACGAACGAAGGGCGAAATGCTCGCCCAGTCCCGAGACCCAACGTTGCTGCAGCGGCTGGTACCGATGAGCGTCTCGTGCTCGCATCCGGAGACCGCGCGTTACGTCGGCCGTAGACAGGGCAACTGCGGGTACTGCTTCCCCTGCCTCATCCGGCGTGCCTCTCTGGCTCACGTCGGATGGGACCGCGACGAGTACGCCTGGGACGTTCTCACCGACGACGCTCTCCTCAACCGCCGTCGACGGCGGGGAGCCGACCTACGAGCCGTCATCAGCGGAACCTTCGCCGACCGGCCCGATCGAGACGTCTTGCGCAACGGCCCTCTACCGGCGGGGGAGCGGACAGCGTTCACCGGAGTGTGGCGCCGCGGGATCACCGAGCTCCGAAACTGGCTTGCCACGGGAGCGCAAGGCGAGTTGGCGAAGCTCGTGGAGTCCTTGGCGTGATATCCCGAGGACTGGTCGACACCCACTGCCACATCGATGCCTACGACAACCCCCTCGCCGTACTCGACGAGGCATCTGCCGCGGGTATCCACGTCGTCGCGGTGACCGAAGACCCTGGCCGATACCGATTGCTTCGAACGCGCCTCGGCCGCCGGGACGGAGTCGACATCGCACTGGGCTACCACCCACTTCGCGCAGGTGCGCTGGCTCCGCACGACCTTGCGCGCTTCTTCCGGCTCGTACCGCAAACCAGGTGGGTCGGAGAGATCGGCTTGGATTTCAGCCGAGCCGGACAGACCACGCGTTCCCAGCAACTCCGCGTCTTCGAGGCCATCCTGGGCGAGCCACAACTGCGCACTAGACCTGTCACCGTCCACAGCCGAGGAGCCGAATGTGAAGTCGTATCCCGGCTCACTCAAGCGCAGCAACCCGCGATCCTCCACTGGTACACCGGCCCGCTTGGCGTCATCGACGACGCACTCGCGGCCGGCCTCTCGTTCTCGATCAATCCCGCCATGATCAAGTCTAAGAAGGCCGCCGCTCTCCTCGAACGCCTACCACGTGATCGCGTCCTGCTCGAAACGGACGGCCCCTTTGCCAGGAAAGCCGGCCAACCCGCGCGGCCCGTCGACATCACTGGAGTGCTGCGCCACCTCGCCGGTCTGTGGCAGACACTGGAGGACCAGGCGACGGCAACAATTCTCGCAAACCAGCGGCGACTCTTCGGTTAACGCGTCGAGGGAACTCCACTGGGCACAGGACTACAGCCGGTCCAGTGGACGTGTGAGCTCTACGAGAACGAGGTGAATCGCGCGACCCATCAGCAGCGCAAGGTCCTCGACGAAGACGGCGAGGTCGTCCGTCGCTCCATTGAGGAGCGTCATCGTCTTGTGGACAGGATGGTCGCCGTGGATCTCCGCGTTGCGCAGCTGGTAAGCAGCCTTGAAAAACTGCTCTACGTCGTCTTGCCCGACACCGAGTACAGGGTCGTCCGCCAGCAGCCGCCCGGCCACTGCCGCTGCCGGGCCGCCCTTCTGCTCTCCCTCAATCTTATTGCGCTTGATGAACAGGGCCTCGGAGCAGATGTTGAGGTCGATGAGTCGATCCCCCGGCGGGGACTTCGAGCCAGCAAAGACGAATCGGCGCAAGGCAACCTGCAGTGCCCGATCCTGCTGAAGATCTGCGGTTGCGAGCATCTCGTACACGCTGCGCACGGCGTCGACCTGCTCGTCAGTGAGTAGCAAGGTAGGCCGGTTGATGTCGGAAGCGCCAAGCGCGGACAGAGCGGCGCTTCCGTTGACGGTGGGTGGAAAGTCGTCGTCGTGCTGGGCGTGGATAGGACGCGTGGCCACGACCGATCCACCACACACGATGCGCAGGGCAGTGACCAGCCGTCGAGCTGGCTCCTCCAGACTTGGGAAGTTGGGCGCCTGAGGACGCTCGGGCATCCCTTGTTTATAGGAGCGGAACGGGTAGCTCTGCTCCCTTTTCAAGGCCCACTGGTGAAAGCGGGAAACCTGCACGCTGTTGGGGCCACCGCTGAACTCCGCTGGCACCGCGAGCACCTGGATGGCCCGACTCATCTGCGGGTCGGTCATAGGACGGAGGATCATGTTGTCGGCCAGAGCGATCTCGGCCATGCTCGACATGAAGCCATTGAGCGGAACGAACTCGATGAAGCGGATGGTGTCGGCCAGTAGCCCAGCTTCGAGCCGGTTGTAGTGCAGGTCAAACACCGCAACGCGAAACTCATATGCGCGGCTGGTGACGATCAAGGGTTCGAGCAGATTTTCGACCAGGAGCCAGTCGAGTCTGCGTTGCTGTAGGGAGAACTCGGTGCCAACCATCGTGTCGACTCGCATGCTCAAAGTCGGATCTACGTCGATCGCTTCGCGGACGCTCGCCATCTCCGCGAACGTGTCCAGCCAGTTGACCATCGCGACTCGTTCGGGCAGGTGCCAGGCGTTGGGTCGCAGGGCGACAAAAGATTCCTGGCCGTAGCGCCACCAGTTCCGGAGATCGGGTATCGCATGGACTTTCGGAGCACCGTCATTCTTCGCGAGATCGTCCAACGCGGCCACCATCAGAGAGGCAACAGCCTCCCGAACCGCTGACCTCCGACCTGCCTGCATGAGCCTCATCCCTACCCGTCGGGTCCTGCCCGCAGAGGACCAGCCAGGCGCGAGCCCGTCAGAATGCCATGAACTGGTCGGTGTCCATAGTGATTTACCTGCAAGACGCGATGACCGGCGGATACGACGCGGCCCGCCCGCGCGTGGTCATACGATCGGTGCACGACGTGCGACCTAGGCTGCGCCGGGAGGTCGGCGCCGATGAGTGCAAGTGAGGTCGAATGCGACCTGCTGAAGTCGCCTGGGCGTCTTCGAGTTGTGTGGATCGGCCACGATGGGTTCGATGCGGTCGCGGTCAAAACTCATCACATAGATCAGTTGCGGTAAATGCGCCGTCCGTTCCACGAAATTGAACAGCTCACGTATTTTCTCTGACGGCATCCGGTCGATGTCGTCGAGCACAACTATCAGCGGCTGGGGAAGAGCCCGCAGCGCCCGCTTGATTTGGTGCTCAGGCCGCGCCATATTGGCCCGAGCAAACCACCGCTGCTGCGACTCCATCGCATAGTGACCTAGGTATCGTTCGAAGGCAGTAGCCACCTTTCTCAGGCGCCTGGCGGCGACACGCAAACAATTGGGCAGCTCAGCCGCAGCGGTGAACGAAGGCTGCTCATTCCACGACCGCCAGGGGTTGAATTCCACAACCTTTGCCTCAGTCAAGTTGTCGAGCGCGATCCTCACGACCGATGTCTTGCCCGATCCCCACGGACCGCGGACCGTGACCACGGCTCCGGCCGAGGCGTCTAGCCCCCGGATCGCCACTCTCGCTTGCTCGGCCGCATGGGCGAGCTCGGCTACATCTGAACCGGTAATCACCGTCGCCGCCGCGAATCCGACTGGGCTGCGATTGGTTGCCGCGGTCCTGGCAATCCTCCGCACGCGCCGGCCAGCCGCGCGACGAGTCGAAGCTAGAAGGGCAGCGACGAAGAATCGGGTCCCCGTCAGGAGTTTCAGCAACTTGCCAGGTCGCTCATCGACGAGAGCGACCCACTCGTCGCTCCTAATCCGACGGCGTTCGAGTTCTGCGTAACGTAGCCGTGCGGACAAACGCATCAGCCTGCGTGCGCACCACGGGGAGACGTCGCTGCACTCGTTGACCACAAGGCCCAGAACGATGGCCAGGAGGATCTCCGCTTGAGTCATCGGGCACCGAGGCCCGCGGCGCGGAGGAAAGTCAGGAAGGCTGGCCTTGGAGACGTCCGAACGGTGCGGTCCGACGGCGTTGGTCTGCAGATAGCCAGCATCTGCTCTGCGCGGACGCCTCCGTTCGGTGTTAGTCGATAGAAACGACGCGGCGGGCGCCCTGGGTGCGGGTTGCGCTCCTCGGTACGGCCGGTGATCCATCCAGCGTCTTCCAGCCGGTCAAGCACTCCATACATGGTAGGCCCTGAACGACCCGTGCCCTTCATGATCGCCCACCCATGGAGCTCGCTGGTCTCACGCATGGCGTGGACCAGCAGCTCTAACACGTCGAGCAAAGGTTCGGTAACCCGCACCGGATTAGGCATGATGCTTATCTTACCTATGTCGGATAGCACGACGGGCTGACGGGCGAACACCAAGAGGTCGTCGTGCGCCGCCGGTTGCGTGTCGATGAAGGCGCGGATGCTGGCGGCTTGGGCTTCGAGTGACCGGGGCTGGTGTTCCGCTACTACACCTGCTTCAACCGCTCCAGCTACGACACCGACAAGGGCGACGCGACCCCGCATCAAGGCCGACTCCATCGAGCCAGCCGTGCTCGACGCGCTCAGCACCTTCTACCGCGACCACTACCGCCTCATCGCCGACGCGATCATCCGCGCGCAGGCCCAACACCTCGACCGGAGAGGACAACCAGCGCGCCGAACTCAGATCCATCGAAGCCGAACTCACCAAGACCAACCAAGCCATCGACCGCTACCTCAACGCCTTCGAGAAAGGCACCCTGGACGAACACGACCTCGCCGCTCGACTCGCTGGCCTCAAGGTCAAGACCAAGCAACTCCGCAACTGTCGGGACGAGCTCACCGACCAACTCACCGACGTCCCGCAGCCGCTCCCGAAAGCAGCACTGCACGCAGTCGCCGACCACATCTCGGAGATCATCGCCAGCGGTACCGACAACCAGCGGAAGGCCCTCAACGAGACACCTTGATCGCCGAGGTCAAGATCACCGCGTCCGGCCGCATCATCCCGATCTTCCGCATCCCCAACCACGGGCGGAGGACGTCGCCCTCAACGCCAACGAGGCCCCGACCGGGAAAATCCCTGGTCAGAGCCTCGAAGGAAGGAGTTCATGCAATGACTAATTTGGTGGACCGTGCCGGACGCCCTGTTCTGCCGCTGATCGGTTGCGGGCCAGCCCATGCGTTGCGAACCATCGACGGGCCACGCCGGATCACGCCACTGCGGCACTGCCCAAGGACGCTGGCTAGGCCCGATGCAGCCAGCCAGCATGCGCGATCACCCACCGCCATAGTCCGCGGCCGCACACACGGTGCCGGAGTTCGTGCAATGCCACAAACCCTGATCCCCGACAGGCCCACCCCAACCGGGCCGTTTCCGCTGGTAGATGGCGGTGCCGGGTGGGCCAAGCTAACCACTTGGTGGGCCTAACGTGGCACAACCCGAACCCTCCAGTGCTCGTCAAGGGCCCAGAAATCGCGATCCAACCGGTGGGCGGCCGCCGCGCGGTGGCCGGTGGGTCTTGATCCAGCCTGTGGCTCGGATCGCCATCACCGCCAAGGCACGACGCACCGGCGGTCGTCCCGTCGACGCCCGCTCGCGCCGAAGTGCGAGCACCTTGATGATCTTACTCACATGCCGATGAGCGGATGCCGCGGTGGGTCCCGCACGCTAGATCAACTCCACGAGAATGCCGTCTTCGGACTCGTTGCCGCCTGGACCGTGGTCGCGGAGGATTTCGACGATTTCGTCGAACAGGGTCGGACCCACCCCGCGCCGCGCGTTGATGATCCTGGCCTGGATGGTCGGACGGTTGGCAGATGAGGAGCAGGCGCTCCAGCCGTCGCGCTGCCACCTCGTAGTCGAGTGCGGCCCTGGGCAACCCAGAGTTGAGCCACCGCAGCACCCATCCGTTCTCCGGCGTGCCGAAGCCGTCCTTGGAGCAGGTCGTTGAAGGCATCCAGGTTCCCCCCGCCAGGTGTGGTTGTCGAGTAGACGCGTGAACTCCCGGTGCACCCCTCGAAGGCGGAGAAGCGGGCTCCGTCGATGACCAGCACGGGAAGGTCATTTGCTCTGCCTGGTCATAACCGAACCATGGGCGCCAAGTCCGAGCATCGCTGCACCAGCGGTCCGCGCGCTACCCGCGCCGATGGCCACCTTGCGCCGCCGGTCGTTCGTCGGCGCCGTTCGAGGGCTGCGTCGCCACCGGTCGGTTCGCAAGGATCCGGGTGACGCGACCACCCAGCCCCACGTGGTGGCCGACGTGCCGGCTTTGCTCGGGGAGGCCAGGCTCGACGGCCGCTGCGAGGTTGTGGGCGGTGACTTCTTCGCGGCGGTGCCGGCCGGCGGCGACGCCTATGTGCTCAAGGCCGTGCTGCACGACTGGGACGGCGAACGGGCCACGGCGATCCTGCGGATCTGCCCGCGATGTGCCCGCACCGCGACGCTCCTGCTCGTCGAACGCGTGCTGGCCGGGGCCGAACGACGGCCTGGACGCCCCGGAGCGTGGAGATGGCGATCGTGGGCGAGGGCCGGCGTGCCGACGTTGTGGGTCGAGGAGGCCGTGGCGGTACGCGCGTACATCACGGCGTGCGCGCGGTCCCAGGCGTCAATCTTGGCCAGCAGATGGTTGATGTGGCTCTTGGCGGTCGCCTCGGTGACCACCAGCCGGCGGGCGATCTACCGGTTGGACAGGCCGGCTGCGATCAGCCCGAGCGCCTCGACCTCGCGGGGTCAGCCCCTCCGTCACGGAGGCTGGCCACCGGGCGGTGCGTCGGGGTCATCAGGCACACGTGGCCGCTTGTCTGTGGAGATCTGGATGACGAAGCCTCCGACGATCGCCCGCTGGACGGTGATGGTGCGCCGGCGGCCTATGCCGATCGTGTTGCTGGTCCCACCAGGCGTTGTGGTGGAGCTATCGAAGTGGTTGAACGTGTCTCCCACCGAGAGTACGGCGCGTAGCTGCAGCGGCGGCCACGGCCCGGTTGGGTTCGGGCGGGGCCAGGAGTCAGTCTCGGGTGAGAACTCGTAGACGATGACACCTTCGGCGTCGACGCCGTTGTAGGTGGTGGCCGTCAGTTCCGGCGGTACGCGGGCAGCTGCGAACCCGCGGTCCCAGCGGTCTGACTTGAGGCGTGCCTCTACGACCAGATACCTGTTCGAGCCTGGGGCCTTGATCCTGACTGCGGCGACCCGGCCGTCGTTTGGTGGGTGAGGCAGCCCCACCGCGTGCAGCGCGTACTCCTCAGCTCCTATGGCCTGATGCCACGGAACGTTCTCGGAGTCGATCCAGCCGGCCTCGAGCTTGGTGTAGACGCTGGGGTGCGTGGCCGCCGCGCGATCCATCTGCTCGTAGTTCAGGAGGCGCTCGACACCGTTGTAGTAGTCGCCGATCATCGTGACGTTGTGGATGATCTCCATGGCCCACGTCCCGGTGCGTTGGTCCCACAGGAACCGGGATCGGGCCTTGGTGCGGTTCGGTGATCTAGGAGGATCGAATTCGATCTGGCCTGGCTGGTGCATGCCTCCGCCGGCGCCTTTGGTGTTCGACGGGTAGACGACCGCGACGTAGTTGTACAGGTGTGCGTTCGGTTGGGCGTTGATCGCGGCGAGCGTCATGCTGGTGGCGGGTAGGCCGTTGACGGTGACAGGGTCACTGACACGGGCGTTGAGTGACGCGCGGCCGTAGGAGATGTCCGCGAGGTAGGAGCACAGTGACCGGTCGTATCCGTTGATCGGGTCCGGGTCGTAGTACAGCCGCCGCTGCACGTACTCGCGGAAGTTGGCCGGCGGAGGCGAGTACCCGTCGACGTTTCTCACGATGAGCGGGATGAAGAGATACTGGGCCGGACTGAGCCACTTCTGTGCTTGTGCCATGACGTTTCCCCTGTCTCCTTCGATCGTGTTCCTCCCGGTCGTGCCTGTCAACGGCGGCCCGACCGAGCGTCCCGGCCGTGCCCTCGCCGGTGTCAAATCTGAGGCCGGACTGGCGCCTTCGGACGAACGTCTCCGGTGGGCCTGCTCCGGAGCGACGGGCGGACCGTCGACGCCCGTGGATGCAGCACGGGTCGCAGCGCTGGCGGCTAGCGGCCAGCTCTGGCCGTCGGGATCGCGTGCCACGACTCGCCCCGGCGTTGCCAGAAATGCCAGAGGTATATGGCGATCGACCGGCAGCAGGAAGGTATCCGGCGTTGCGTGTGGCGATCCCGTTGGCCAGTAGCAACGACTGGGCGGTTAGGCCGATACACCAGCCGACCTTGCGGCGGCGGCCACCAACGCCAGCGCCATCAGTTCGGTTGAGCCGGCCTCGACGTGATGTGCGAAGACCCCGTCGACGCGGACGACGAACCGTCCACTGGATCGAACCTGACGGATCTTGTTAGTCGTGGACGTCCGCTTCTGCCGCTGATCGGTTGCGGACCAGCCCATGCGTTGCGAACCATCGACGGGCCACGCCAGATCACGCCACTGCGGCACTGCCCGAGGACGCTGGCCAGGCCCGATGCCGCCAGCCAGCATGCGCGATCACCCACCGCCAGGGTCCGCGGCCGCCCAGCCGGTGCCGGAGTTCGTGCAATGACACAACCCCCACTACTCCGACAGGCCCACCCCGAGCCGGCCATTTCCGCTGGTAGATAGCGGTGCAGGGTGGGCCAATGCAACCAGGTGGTGGGCCTAACGTGGCACAACCCGAACCCTCCAGTGCTCGTCAAGGGCCCAGAAATCGAGATCCAGCCGGTGGACGGCCGCCGCGCGGTGGCCGGTGGGTCTTGATCCAGCCTTGTGGCTCGGATCGCCATCACCGCCAAGGCACGACGCACCGGCGGTCGTCCCGTCGACGCCCGCTCGCGCCGAAGTGCGTGCACCTTGATGATCTTACTCATCTGCCGAATTGAGCGTGTTGGGTGTGGTCACGGTGTTGTGGTGGGTGTTACCAGGCCCATGCTTCGGGGCGTGCGGCGCGGCGGCGAACTCCATGAGAATGGCGCTCTCGACGACGTTCGAGCCGGCCAAGCTGGAAGAGGGCGAAGAATCCTCTCGTTCTGCGGCTGCATCCGCAGGCCCGCGTGGATGGTCCTCCTGGACCATCGGCATCGCCGTACGCGGCGCGTCACTGAGCCCTTTCATCGTGACCTGCAAGGTCCCGATGAAAGGGCTCATTGGTGCGCGGCTGAAGGCTGGGTACGCGGTCAGGCGCAAACGTTGGCGCGCGCGGCTAGAGGGCGTTGGCGTTGGCGTTGGTGGCTAGGCGTTGGCTCGGCGGAGGCGTTCGGCTGCTTGTGCACGGACGGCGTCACAGGACACCGGGGTGTCGCCGTGCACGGTCTCCCAGCGGGCGTTGTGCGCCGCCGGCCACAGGCTGGCCGCCCACGCGATCTCCTGCTCCTCCGCTGTGAACCGGCGCCCCCGGAGATCCTGATAAGCCGCCAGGAACGCGGCGGAGCTCTCGATCGAGGCCAGGGTCGGCGGCGAGGCGCTGGCGAACGCCCCGCACGCCGCACCCGCCAGTGCCGCCTCCGGCTGCCACGCCAGGCTGTCCCAGTCGTGCACGGCCCACACGTCCCCGTCGCGCCAGCGCAGGTTCTGCGCTTCGAAGTCGGCGTGGCCCAGCACGCACGGCAGGTCGGCGGCCAGCATCCGCTTGCGGGCCCGGTCGGCCGTGTCGACGACGTACGCGGGCACGGCGCCCTGGTCCCGGTCGTCCAGCTCCCCGATCGCCGGCCACAATCCGGAATCCGTGTGGTCCCAACGCACCCAGCGCGGATTCGGCAGCGGCGGCGCGACGGTCACGTCGGCCAGTTGGGCCATCAGCCGGGCGAACACCGCCGCGTAGCGCACGGCGACCTCCGGCGGGTCGCCGCGCAGCAGTTCACCGCCGGGCCGGGACTGCTCAGCGTGCACGGCCAGCGCACCGACGCCGACCGCAGGCGTCAGCGGCCGGGCGCACGGAAACCCCCGCTGCGCCAACCGGGCCTGCGCGGCAACACACGACGCGGCCCGGCCGTCGTCCTCCCGCGCCTTCACCACGACGTCCCAGCCACCGGCCAACCGCAGCCCGAACACCGCCGACATCTGCCGCAGCTCGAACAGCACGCCGACCGGCTCGTCCCCCAACTGGTCCACACACCAGGCCGGCAGCCAGTCCGGCAGATCATCCAACGGCACGGTGAGGACTGTGCCATGTGCGCCGAACACAGCCCCCTACTGCAGCAAGTTCGCACCGCGACATGTCTGCATTCAATCGGAGAGCTGGCCGGTCATCCATGGGAACTGCATTTCGCCCGAGATGAGACATGCGCTATAAAAATGGGAGTGTCAGATTCTTCATGCGCAGCACGGGTAAGGACCGCCAGCGACTCCTACCCATTGAGCTCTTTTTATCCTGGGTAGCGGCTGCTCTGGACCAGGTGCAGCACGAGGATGGCGGCGACGAGGGCGGTGGTGCGGCGGGGGCAGCAGCGCAGCTTGGTCAGGATCTTCCAGCCCTTGAGGGTGGCAACGGCGCGTTCGCCGAGTGCGCGGATGCGGGCGTGGGCGCGGTTGACCGCCTTCTGCTCGCTCGACAGCCGGGGTCGGGCCGCGTGGCGCTTGAACGTGTGCGGACGGTCCCGCCCGCGCCCTGGTAGCCCTTGTCGGCGAATGTCGCGATGTTTTGCTGGTCAGGACCTTGAGCAGGCCGCACGCGCGGGCGGCGGTCAGGTCGTGGACGGCCCCGGCAGCGCCTGTGAGGCCCAGATCAGCCGGCCGGTCGGGTCGGCGACGATGTGCACGTTGACGCCGTGGCGGCGGTGCTTGCCCGAGTAGTAGGCCGCTGGTTGGCGACCCGGTCGATCGGTCCTTCCGTTCGGCTGGGCGTGTCCACCCGCCGCCTGCGGGGAGGTGCTCGCCGGCGATCCGTAACCCTGTGATCGGCCGAGCCCGCCTGCGTGGGAGCCAGTTCGCATGTCTCGCCCCGCAGATCACGGGAATCGGATTGCTTGAGCCATCGGGCTGGTGCGTACGCTGTTGGTCGTGTCTCGAACTGGGCAGCGTCCCCCGTTGCCTGACCGGATGAAGCGCTTAGCCGAGGATATCGCCGGTGGCGCCTGTCTTGTCTGCGGCAGCAAGAACGATCTCCGCGTCGCCCACCGCGCCGACCAGGCCGCGACAAAGGAACAGATCAAGGGCTGGGAGCAGCCAATCTTTGATCGGACCTACCCCTGGATGTTCGCCGAGGCGTTCAACAACATCGGCAATATCGCTCTTCTCTGCAAGCCGTGCGAGGATCGCGTCGGCACGGACACCGACTACCAGACGCAATTTGATCAGGTGTGGTGTGAGGCCATGCGGCGCGCGGCGCGTTCGGGCTTGCTCCTCCGCTATTTCTACACCGGCTACGCTCGCACGTTCACCAGCCCGCATGCCATGCGACTGCACGGACCGGGAACCAAGGTGACCGGCCTGAGCCAGGAGGATTATATGGTGTGCGCTGGTTTCCTACAGGAGGCGGCGCGAGCAGGTCACATACCCGCACAGTTCGTACTGCTGCCCATCGCCGGCAGCGAGAAGGAACGCGCCGGCCGGTTCCACTACCACGTGGACCTTGTCAACGGGTGCGCCATGAGCGCCTGCGCCGGGGATCACGACGAATGCGCAAGCCGCCTCCCCGCATGGTCCCCTGCTCAGGAGATCCGAGAGCGAGCGCTCTCTGACCGGTCCTGAGACCGGCCGGTACGCATCGCACACCAGCGCCGTTGGCCAACTCCGCCACCCCGAGGGCCACGTCCGGGCCGGCGCGGTGCCACCAATCGGGGTCGGGACACTGGCGCTGATCACCGCGGTCTGGCTCGGCCCGGCTATCGGCACGCTGCTGCCCTCGCCGCTGACCACACCGATCATGGTCGTGATCGGCTTCCTCGGGATGGCGCTGCTGCCGCTCACCCTGGCCCCGAACGACCGCCGCGTGCGGGCACGGTCCTTCCCTTGCCGTACCTGCGCGGCCCACGCGGCGGGGTTTCCCTGCCCAGATCCTCACCGTCCGGGCCAACCCGGCCCAGGTGCTTCGGCTGGCCGCGGCTTGCACCGGGCAGGCCCTCTACCTGCGCTCGCGGGCGCGGCGTACAAAGCGATGCTCACCTGGATGGCCCCGGCCGAGACCCGGGCCGCACCGTCGCGGCCGCCGCTGGCACGCTCACATGCGCGGTGCTCGGCAACCGGCGCTGAGGCCCTACACGCTCATAGAAGGCCGGATCCTGGCCCAGCCTGAGGCCGCCGCGCCCGCGCAGGATCCGCTCGACCGGCCAAGGCCGCACCAGGCTACGCGCGTCACACACCAGGATGCAGTTGTCCACCGTGGACAAGACGAGACCCTCAACGAAGTGGCGCGCCCGGCCAGCGGCGGCAGCGTCGCTGACCGCGCCGTACGCAGGGCCTGCCGGATCATCCACTGCCACCCTGGGTCCAGGATGCTGGCCAGCCCGATGCCGCCGGCTAGCGTGCGCGATCACCCCCGCCATGGTCCACGGCGGCCCACACGGCGCCGGGGTTCGTGCAATGCCACAAACCCCGATGCCCGACAGGCCCACCCAGGGCGGGCCGTTTCCGCTGGTAGACGGCAATGCAGGGTGGGCCAATGCAGCCGTGCAGTGGGCCTAACGTGGCACAACCCGAACCCTCCAGTGCTCGTCAAGGGCCCAGAAATCGAGATCCAACCGGTGGGCGGCCACCGCGCGGTGGCCGGTGGGTCTTGATCCAGCCTGTGGCTCGGACCGCCATCACCGCCAAGGCACGACGCACCGGCGGTCGTCCCGTCGACGCCCGCTCGCGCCGAAGTGCGTGCACCTTGACGATCTTACTCATCTGCCGATGAGCGTGCCTTGCAGTCCATCTTGCTGTGGATCTTGCCGTCGCTGTCCGGAGCGGGCGTCAGGGCCGGTCGGACTCGTTGATCGCCGCGCCTGCGCGCGACGTATGAACCATCGACGCCGTTGACTTGACCAGTGTGGGCGCGGATCCTGGGGTTCAGCGTTGGCTGGAATCAGGGTGCTGGAAATGGGTGTGAAGTTCCGTCTGCTTGGCGATGTCGAGTTGCGTATTGGCGACCGGGTGATTGACCTGGGTCATGGCCGCCAGCGATGTGTTCTCGTCGCGTTGCTGATGGATATCGGTCATCCGCTGGCAATCCAGGTCATTCTAGATCGGGTCTGGGGAGGTGATCTCCCAAGTAGCCCTAAGTCCACACTTTATAGCTATGTCTCGCGGTTGCGTCAGGCATTAGGTGCTGTGAATGGCTTCGAAATTGTGCGAACGCGTGGCGGATACGCGGTTCATGGTGATGCCATGACCGTAGACTTATTCCTTTATCGCGACTTGATTGCCAAGGCCCGCAGGGCCGATGACGGCGAGCGAGCAATCGCCGGCTTCGATCAAGCGTTGAATTTGTGGCGGGGCGATCCGTTCGCTTCGCTCGAATCCCCGTGGCTCAACGCTCTACGTGACACCCTGCTGACGGAGAAATTAACTGCCGTTCTCGATCGCATTGATCTTCAACTTAGTGCTGGTCGCCATGATCAATTGTTAGCGGAACTCGAGGCGCTGTGCGTTGCACATCCATTGGACGAACGTATCGCGAGCCAACGCATGATCGCGCTGTACGGTTGCGGCCGCCAGGCCGAAGCGCTCGAACATTACCGCCGGACTCGGCGCATGCTAGCCGACGAGCTCGGTATCGAACCAGGAACACACTTGCAGGCCGTGCACCGCCAAATTCTGGCAGCGGATCCCACGATCCCTGTCGCAGCTTCGGCTGCTCCCACGGCATCGCCTCGCACGACGTCGGGGCAGGCCGCCTATCCGTTACCGGCGCAGTCTGGACCATTAGAGGCAAACACGCCGGAGCTTTCCGATCTCCGTCGGCATTCTGGCCGAAATCCAGCCCCCGACGACCGAGCCAGGCGAACGGTGATGGCGTTATTCCAGCTCCCCCGCGACGTCGATGACTTTACGGGACGCGACGAGGCTTTGTCTCAGCTATGGGAGGCGACTCAACAGGCCGCGGCAGAGCGGGCATCGGTGGGGGTCGTAGCGGCGATCGTAGGCAAGGCCGGCGTAGGAAAGACGACGCTGGCCATTCATGCCGCCCACCAGCTGAGATCACGCTTTCCCGATGGCCAATTGTTCGTGGACCTGCGCGGCGCCGGGCCGGATTCTCTTCACCCGGGCGAGGTCCTCGGGGGATTCCTTCGCGCCTTCGGTATTCCTGGTAATGCGATCCCGGAACACCTAGAGGACCGGATTCGGCTGTACCGTGCCACAACAGCCAACCGCCGGCTGATCGTGCTGGCCGACAATGCGGCAAGCGAGGCACAGGTGCGGCCCCTCCTACCCACCGGCGCTGGATCCGTAGTCCTCGTGACGAGCCGATCACGCCTGGCGGGGCTTGAGAGCGCACACTGGGTCGCTCTGGACGTCCTGGAACCCGCGCCGGCCGAGGAACTGCTGTGCAAGCTGGTCGGTCGTGATCGAGTGGCCGCCGAGCCCGAGATGGCGGCAACACTTGTGCAGCTATGCGGCCAGCTCCCGTTGGCCATCCGTATCGCCGGGGCCAGGCTGGCAGCCAAGAGGCATTGGTCACTCGCCAGACTCGCGAGGCGACTTGCGGACGAACGCCGACGATTGGATGAGCTCACGGTTGGTGATCTGGAGGTCCGTGCCGCCTTCACGCTGACATATCGCGGCCAACCTGAGCCCGAGCGGCGGGCATTTAGGCTCCTGGGGCTCGTGGCATCATCGGACTTTCCCGCATGGGTGGTAGCCGCATTGCTCGATCAGAGCGTACGCGAGGCCGAGGACCTTGTCGAGCGTCTTGTTGACGTGCAGTTGATCGAGGCCATAGGAGAAGACACGACCGGCTGCACCAGATATCGCCTGCACGACTTATTGCGCATCTTCGCCGCCGAACGCGCGAAGGACGACGAACCGCAGACTTCGGGTCGGGCGGCGCTCGAGAATTTGCTGAGTACATGGCTAGCATTAGCCGAGAAGGCCGACGCAGAGCTTAAGAAATGGGACGTACCTTTAGCGCCGCGGCAACAATCGACGGCCGACCCGGGTGTCCTCGATAATCACCTTGTCGATAGCCTGATGAGGGCTCCGCTCGACTGGTTTGAGACTGAGCGAGAAAATCTCGTTTCGGCTGTGCAGCTGGCGTACGATGCCGGGTTCTGGGGACTGACCTGGCGGCTTGCCGGCAGTCTGGCCGGCTACCTGAGGCAGCGCGCTCATTGGGCCGATTGGTGCCACGCGTATGACCTCGCGATTCAGGCTGCAAGCCGCGCTGGCGACCGGTCCGCCGAGGCGTATGCACTGCTCGGTCTGGGCGATGCTTACTGGGATCAAGGCCGTTCTGATGCGGCCGCTGACCGTTTTGAGCGATGCCTGGCAGCGTTCCGAGAGCTTGATGATCGCCGAGGCGAGGCGATTGCCCTGCTCAAGCTCGGCCGATTGTCCGCGACTGAGGGCCGCATTGACCGCGCCCTGATGCAGTTCGACCGGAGCCTGGAACTATTTCGAGAAATCGACGATAGGGCTGGACACGCACACACGCTTCTCGACCGCGCGGAGGCATACCGCTACGCCTGCAGAGTGAATGCCGCTATGGCTTCCTTTGACCAATGCCTGCACGAATTCCGAGAACTCGGCGACCTGCACGGCGCGGCCCGGACCCTCTTCGGCCTCGGCGACTTGCACCGCTACGCCGGCCGATTCAACGAGGCTATGGACACCCTCAATCAATGTTTGAACGCATTTCGCGGCCTTGGAGATCAGCGCGGAGCCGCAGTGGCAATGTGCAGCATCGCGGTCGTATACCAGCGCCAAGGCCGTTTCGATGACGCCATCGAATACCTCGACCAGTCTCTTCAGGTCTTCTGCACATTGGGCTACCACTCGTGCGAAGCGCAGACGTTGCGGTGGTACGGCGACATCCACCGCGAACAAGGCCGTCACGGCGCCGCCATCACTTGCCTCGAACGGTGCCTTGAAATCCATCGTCAGATTGACGATCCGCTAGGCGAAGCGGAAGCATTGCTGGCGCTCGGACAAGTATACCGCGAGCAAGATCGCTATGACGATGCCATGGCGTGCTTCGACCAATGCCTGTCAGTATTCCGCCAAGTCAACGACAAGCTCTCCGAGGCGCGAACCCTGCAATGCCTCGGCGAGGTATACCATGCTCAAGGCCGCTATGACGAAGCCATCACCTGCTTCAACGAATGCCTGCCGGTATTCTGCGAGTTGGGCGATTGGCTCTGGGAAGCCAAGACCCGCAACAGCATGGCCATTAGCAGAATATCGAATTAGTCAATTAACAGAGCCGCCCTGCCTGGTGACCGGCCCAAGCTTGCCCGCTATGCCCTGGATGAAGTCGTCATTGGGACAGGTCTCGGATGAGGTCGTGGTCGACCATGTGGCATGGTGCACCTCCGGAGAGGAAACGGTGGATGGCACGCGACATCGGGTCAGCCCGGATTGGACGAGGCGACGGCCCTGACCATGCCGCGACAAGAAGCGCAGCCACGTCGCCCGCAACGACCTGGAGGGCCGCGCCACCAGCTCAGTGAGCGAATGCGCACTCGTGCCGCGACCGCAGTGGACAGCTGCCGCTTGGACGAGTCGCGCCAGCCGGGCAACGTCGAAATCTCACCCGCCGGCCGGCCAGTACCAACAGGACACGGCGGTTTAGCTCCCTGCCAGTGAGCGAGGCCAGTGAGCACTGCACGACCCGTCTGAGCAGCTCGTGCGGCAAGGCGACCGTCGTCACCGACACCAGCAGCCCGACTGCCACGTTGGCCTGGGCGGCCGCGGCGCCTTGCGGACGCGACTTACCCGCTGGCTGGTCGACAGACGATTCAAGGATTCCCCAAGGTTTCCCAAGGCCCGACCGGTCAGACTGGCGTAGTCCTCAACTGGCCCACCGGCACATCGAGGGCTTCACGATTCGTACGTTAAGACTGGCCGTCTGGGTAGCACACTCAGATGACTCTCGAGACTTTCGCGAATCTGGGTCGCCTATCTCCTATTCACTGGGCGGCGAAACTAATCGAGCCAAGGTCAATAAGGAGCAGATGACGCCACAGGGACGATTCCGGGTCGTTGTAAACGGTTTTCGAGCCAACCAGCAGACCTACGACTACATGCGAGGACTTCAGATGCTTGGCTGCATCAACCGCGGTCACGTCGACGTCAACTGACGCCCTTCGCTGATCGGGCTCACCCTGCTCATCCGGTTCGGCCCGAGGGGACGTGCGGGCGACGAAAGCAGGGTCTCACCAATCCCGCTAACTCAGGACAGGTGCCCCTTCCCGCATAGGTCGGTCGGCATCGAAGCTTCTGGTCAACGCAAACACGGGGCACTTCGGGATGCGTCCGCCTTTCCTACATCCTACGTGCAGCCCTCGACTCGGGGGGACAAGCCGATGCGAGCGGGACGCTCGCACCTTTCGCTAACCGCCAAACAACGCCCCGGAAGGAAGTAAATTGACCAGCACTCGATCCAGCAAGCCGGTCGGCACCGGAGCTGGGACACTAGCGGGCGGCGTGACTGCCACCTGCCCGCCGGACCCATGCCGACGGCCGCCGATGCGGCGCCGACACCAGAAGGCGCGATCCGGATCGCTGCGCGACTGGTCCCGACGTTCGCCGAGATCCGCGAAATCACGCAGTTCCTCGCGGATCCGTAGCACTCAACCAGTATTTGTATTGTTCCACGCAATTTCGAAAGGTTAGGAGAGGCAAGATGCCGTGCGAGTCGACGTTCCACCGATATGTTTACCGCCGTGTCGAGCAGCTATCTGCCGGAACGGCCTACCACTTCCAAACACGGAACCTACGCAACGTGTTCGCCTTCCAGAGCCAGCCTGCCGACCCGGTGATGTACGTCGTAAACGAGTTCAATGACGTAGTGGCCTTCAATGACGACTACTCAGAGTTGGCGTCGGAGATATTTTACACCCCCGCCGTCAGTGCTGCATACCGGTTGATCATTCGTTCGTTCAACACGAGTAGGCCCGGCTACTGTGACCTGTACCGCGGCGTCAACGGTGGCGCGCCAGGGCTCGTCGAGCGCGACATCCTGTTCTTCGGTGTGACGAGCTACAGGCAGTGGAACCAAGGTGATGTCATTCAGACGACCAACTCCAATGGCGACCCCTACCTGTTCGTTGCCACTGGTAACAAGCTGTACTGGGACGACGACGCCGGTGCTGGTCTCAACCCCAGATTCGTAGCGCCCTCGGCGGGCAGCGGATACATTACGCTCGGTTCCTACTCTCGCACGACCGAGGGTCATTGCGACCTGTGCATCGAGCAGGACACTGGGCTCACCATGTCTCACGCTACCGTATCGGAGGACGACGAGCTCGATCGATTCACCGCCGAGCTGCAAGGAGAGAAGCAGCAACTGGAGGCTCTAGAGCCACGCAAACGTGACAAGGCAGTCGCAGAACTGCAGAAAAAGCTACTATCTGAGCACCATCTCGCCCTCTCGAGTGCATCCCCGCCCCAGGATGAGCTGAAGTGGCTAGTGTTGGGGCCGCGATAGAACGAAGTACCACGTCCTCCGGACGGAGCCGCCGAACAGGCACAGGCCGATGGCCTTGCCGGATAACGGGATGGCAGTCGACCGGGCACCAGCGCCGGTGCCCGGTCGACCCGCGGATCAACCACACCTGGATGTCCTACATCACTACCACGCTTGATAAGCCATTCTGGCGTGCCTCCCACATTCCGGACAGCGGACCTAATAAGGTCCGACACGGAATGGAGGATGGGAAACGCCAGAGCGAAGCCGGAGGTTCTCTCCGGAGTTTCGGGATGAAGCGACCAAGATGGTCTTCAGCGGGAACCCGCTCGATCGCCCAGGTGGCTCGGGAGTTAGGTATCAATCCGGCTCTTCGCCACGAATCTGGGAGTGGTGGGGAGATCTTCGGGCGACACGCCGGGGCTGAGATAAGCTGGTGAGGGGCCTGGGGCTCGCACGATCCGTGATCACGACATGAGCGCCTCCTGCAACGCGCTCACATGCCGCGCCCCGCTTGCTACCTACCATCACGCTGGCGATGCCGCTCGAGGTTGGCGGCTCTTCGGGCGGCCTCCTCAATTGTCGCGCGACGGGTTTCCTGCCGGCTCGTGTCGCGCCGCGGTTGGACGTATTCAGCTGCCGTCCCGGTCGAGCCGTCGAGTTGTTCGCGGAGGATGTCGGCGTGTCCGGCGTGCCGGCTGGTCTCGGTGAGCATGTGGATCAGGATGTTGAACAGGGTCACCTTGGGACGTGGCCACCAGGGCACGTGGCCGGGAGCCTCGATCGCGAGAGCGGTGATTGTCGCGTCCGAGTGCGCCCCGACGCGGCGGTAGCGATCGATGATCTCCTCGCGCGTCTCGTGCTCGGTTACCCACAGATCGGTGCCGCGCTCGCCGGTGTCATCCCACCGGGCCAGGGGTTCCGGGAACGGCCGAGCGAAGACGTCGCCGAAGTACCTCGACTCCCAGATCGACAGGTGCTTGACCAGGCCGAGCAGGTTGGTTCCCGTCGAGGTCAGCGGGCGGCGCATGTCGTACTCACCGAGCCCGTCCAGCTTCCAGACCATCACGTCACGAAGCTCGCGCAGCTCGCTGTGCAGGTAGTCCTTCGCGACATCACCGATCACGGGCACGAGCCTGCCACGCGCCGCAAACCGGCCACAGCGGCGTTCCCTCATACCCGAATGAGGGGATGCGCGCTCATGCCGCTGGTCCCGCGTGCCGCAGCGGGGTGTTCTGAGGTCGGGCATGGTCCCGTGCCCTCTCGTGGATCTGATGACTGGGCGGGTCGGTAGCGTTGCCCGGTGAGCAATCTCGTGGAGATCGTGCTGGACTGTCGGCATGCGGCCGGTCTGGCGCAGTTCTGGGAGGTCGCGCTCGGCTGGCAGGTCAGGCCGTACGACGAGGCGGAGATTGCCCGGCTTGCCACCCGGGGACTGACCCCTGAGACCGATCCGACCGTCGCCGTCGACTGCCCAGACGGATCGCTGGTCTTGTTCCTCCAGGAAGTTCCAGAACCCAAGACTGCCAAGAATCGGATGCACCTCGACATCCAGCTACGGGACAAGTCTCAGCTGAACGAACTCCTCGACCTGGGCGCTACCGTCCTGTCCGAGCACGAGAGCTGGCTGATCCTCGCAGATCCCGAAGGCAACGAGTTCTGCGCCAAGCATCCCATCTAAGATCCTGTTCGTTCCTGCAGGTCAGCGTCCGCGCAGAGGACATCGCTCATGCCGCCGACAGCGAGCTGCCGTACAACGTGGACGGCCGCGTTCGGGTTCCTGGCTGCCCGAATCAGCGCGTCTTGAGCCCGAATTATGCCGGTGCGCCTGGTGAACTGGGGGATCACCCATTGTGACGGGCTCGTCAAGTCGGGAGCGCATACCCAGGCTGTCGGAAGCGATGGACCGGAGAGGGTGAACCGGCATCATTTCCGTTGGGGGCGCGCGACCGACATGGCACGATGACGGCTGCGCCGGAAGTCGACCTGGAGGACGCTCATGTCGGATCTCGACGACGCGCTGCTGCAAGCGGCTGAGGCGGGCGATTTGGCGGCGGTGCAGACTGCGCTGCAGAAGGGCGCGGATGTCGATGCGCGGGATGCCGGGTTCGGCCGGACCGCCCTGATGACGGCGTCGATGCGCAGCCGTATCCCCGTCATGCAGGCACTGCTCACGGCCGGAGCCCAGATCAACCTGCAGGCCACGCTCGGCGAGACGGCGTTGATCCTCGCTGCGAGCGGCCGCGGCGGGGAATCGATCAAGCTGTTGCTGGCCAACGGCGCGGACCCGAACATCGCCGATCGGGACCAGAAGACTCCGCTGATGTGGATGGTGGACACACAGTTCCACCAGGGCGTGGACACCTCGGAGTCCATCAAGCCATTGGTCCAGGCCGGGGCGAAGATCAATGCTCGGGATGAACACGGGCAGACGGTTCTGATGTGGGCGGTCAAGGGCCTGAACTCGTTCGATGTCCGGCCGACCGTCCTTGCCAAGCTCGTCGAGAACGGCGCTGATGTGAATGCCATCGATCCTCGCGGTGAGACCGCCATGTTCGGCCTCGTGAGGTACATCGACGATCAGCTCGAGTTGGATAACGGTCCGCGGTGCATAAAGGTCCTCGTTGACGCGGGAGCCGACCGAAACGCCGTCAACAACGAGGGAAGGACCCCGCTAGCTGTCGTGAACCGCAACAATCCACTGGTCATTGAGATGTTGAAGGAGCTCGGCTTTACCGAGTAGTCGAAGCGTAGCCGTTCCGCTCGGTCTCACTCACCGATCCGGCCCGCAAGGCGGTGCGGAAAGTAGACGGCGGCGACGCATCGGTCGCGTGGCGACGGGCTTGAGTTTTCTCCACCGCACTCGACCGTGAGAGATTGCTGGAAACGTCCGCTTCTAATGAGGCTTATGCAAAAGCCTGGTCGGCCTTATTGCTGAAATAGGCGTGTCGTTGCCAGAAAGACAACGGTCCCAGCCTGATAATTGAAGAGTACTGACCAAGGTATTCTTCGCAGGAGGGACCGTTGCGTATCCAGCGTACCACCGGCTTGAACCAGATGCCATTCGACCAGTTGGTCGCCCTGGTCGGCGAACGCATAGAATGGAACGCGGCGACCGGCCGGCCAAGAGAGCTCACGCTCGCGCAGGCAGTGAAGGCGACCCTGATCTACTTCAAGAACAACATCACCGAAGACGTGATCGCAGAACTCATGTTCGTCGATCAGTCGACCATCTCCCGGGCCATCGCCGACATCGAAGTCCTCCTCGCGGAAATACTCGCCGAGTGGGTTTCCGACCTGGACGAAGCGACCCGGGGCACGACCACCGTGATCGACGGGTCCTTGCTGCCGTGCTGGTCATGGAAGGCCAAGCCCGAGCTGTACTCCGGCAAGCACCACACCACCGGGCACAACCATCAATTCGTCGTGACGCTGGGCGGTCGACTCGCTCACATCTCCGATCCGCTGCCTGGATCTTTCCACGACACCACGGCCGCGCGAGAATCCAAGATCCTTGAGATCCTCGACCCGAGCAACATGTTCGGCGACAAGGGCTACGTCGGCACCGGCATCATCACACCCTTCAAGAAACCACCTGGCGGGGAACTCCTCGACTGGCAGAAAGAATTCAACACCCAGGTCAACAAGCGTCGTTACGTGGTCGAACGAGCAATAGCAAACTTCAAGATCTGGCGCGTGCTCCATACTGACTACCGACGACCGCACTCGACCTATCAGACAGCGTTCAACGCCATCCGAGGTCTCTATTTCTACTCAAGGAGTTTTGCATAAGCCTCAATGGGTTCGCTGCGGTAGAGGCTGGCGGGCCAGCACTCTTCGCTTCTGGCCTTGGAGCTCTTGCGGCAGACCGTGCTCCCGCTGGTCGTGGGGAGGCTGGACAATTGATGGGATGATGTGCCCACCCCGGGGTGGTGAGCACTTGAACATTATGTGGCTGGGGTCTCCTCCGCGCCGCGCATGGTGGTCGGTGAGGAGGGGTGCGGCTGCCTGGGTATGGCTACCCTCGTTCCGCCCGCCGGTGCGGGTGATGATCTCGCTGCTGGTGTTGATCACTACGGCTGGCCGTGGCCGCCTCCTTGACCGGTATACGAGAGCCGTTAGACGCCCTCTTTTGCCGCCCTTGGTGCGCGGACTGCTCCCGGGTTCCGCCGGATCCGAGGTCGGGTCCGTCCTTTCGCATGACTTCGGTTCGGGCCAACGGTATTGAGCTCGGTGTGGAGAGTTTCGGTGGCGATGCCGATCCGCTGGTGCTGCTGGTCGGCGGCGTCACGATGCTGTCGTGGCGCGACGTGCTCTGCGAACGGCTGGCCGCTGGCGGACGCCGAGTGATCCGGTACGACCTGCGCGACTGCGGAGCATCGACGACCGTCGACCCGGAATCTCCGGGGTACACGCTGCGCGATCTCGCCGCGGACGCGGCGGCGCTGGTCCACGCGCTCGGTGCCGACACCGCCCACCTCGGCGGCATCGGGGTCGGTGGCATGGTCGCGCAGATCGCCGCACTGGACCATCCGGGCTCCTTCTCGGCGCTGACCCTGGCCGGCACGCGCCCGGTCGCACCCGGCCCGATCGACGACAACCTGCCCGACCACGACGCGGCGGTGATGGGCGCGCTGTTCTCGCGACCGATGCCCGACTGGGACCGGACCGCGGTCACCGCCTACGCCGCCGACAGCGCCGCGTTGCTCGGCGACGACCCCGAACAGGCCCGCAATACCGCGGCCCGGATCTGGGACCGCACACCGTCGAACACTCCGTCGGCGCACGAGGCGAACCAGCTCGGAATGGTGTTCTCCCGGCTCGACTGCACACCACGATGGCGCGAACGTCTCGGCGACCTAACCCTGCCGACGCTGATCGTGCACGGCCGCGCCGACCCGTTCTTCCCCGTCGGCAACGGGCAAGCGCTCGCCGCCCAGGTCCCCGGCGCACGACTGCTCGTTATCGACGACATGGCCACAGCACTCTCTGACACCGCCGTCGACGAGATCGCCGCAGCAATGCTCGACCTACCCAGCAGCTGATCAGATCATCCGCGACGCGCGGTCGAGCCGCCGAGCGCTGATCGTGCGGTGTAGCGATGAGGGCCTTCCTGACGATCCTTTTCGGAGTGGGTTCGGGGTAGCTGGAGGAGGTCGTTGGTGTCGATGCCGGCCTGCTGGTTGTGGGTGACGCGTCCGAAGTACTACCTGGACGCCGAAGGGCGCGACCTACCCGATTTGGAGCCCGGTACGGGGTTCGTGGCGGACGGCTGGTGGACCTGCGATCCGCAGACTCGGAATGGGGATCTGGTGCTGCTCTACCGAGCAGAGGTCCGCAAGGACATGTCGCACTTCTTGGTCGCGAGGTCGGACGCGCAGCCGTTGAACGAGCCCGGATCGGAGTTCCATGGGCAGCCCACTTGCCGGTACGAAGTGCTGGCCCGGTTCGGGCGTCCACTGCCGTTCGCTGAGCTAGCTGCCGATCCGGCGCTTCGGGACTGGCGGCCCGTCAAGATCCGACTGCAAGGACGAGCGTTTCCAATCCCGACCACCGAGTGGCGCCGGCTTGGTGAACTGCTCGGGACGAACCTCGCCAACTTAGCGGCGATGGCTGTTGACGGCTTGGAGCGGATCGGCTACGAGAAGGAACTCGAGCAACGACTCTTCCACCATCCGCAACTCCTGTCGGTGGCGGGTCTTCGTAGGCTCAGGCGACCCGAACGGCAGCGTTATCTGCCAACTGGCCGTATTGCTGATCTCGTCTACAGACAAGGGCGGGGTATTCTTCGTCGTACGGTCGTCGTGGAACTGAAGAAGATCAAAGCCGGGCCGGCCACAGTACGTCAGGTCCTGGACTATCGAGCAACCCTCGACGAGCTACCACCTCGTCGGCGTCCATGGCGCCGACGAACTCACGCCGTCCTCATCAGCGACGGCACCAGCGCCGGCGCAGAACGGCTCGCCACCGCTCACGGCGTCCAGCTCATTTCGTTGAACAAGCTTAACCTGGCCGTCGCCGCTCGACCCGCCCAACCAACAAAATTCGACACCAGCCGATGAGCGTTGCAAACCTCGCCCGCCGGCACGCCTTGGCGCGTCATCGCACATCGCGGCAACGAGGTACAGCCCATAAATTGCACTTTGCCCTACTCAAGCCTTATTCGGTTACAGTCTCATGGGGGCGCCGGTGTACGTGACAGCGTGGAGTAACGGCCAGGCGTCCGCGTCGGGCTCAGGATACGGCCTACGAATCAAAATACGCGACCGCGAGCGCCACTTCCATCCGACCTGGACAAATGTAGTCGTCGAACTCGACGGTGAAGCCACAGTGGTACCGCTGTCGGGTTCGTTCTGGCGGACCTGCAACGAACTACGCAGCACCGCAATCGGACAATGGCTACTGCGTTATGGCCTGGCACCCTGGCCTCACCGCCACCCACCCACGCTGACCCTACAACCACTCGGCGACAACCGATTCAAACTCGACCTTCACGTCCCGCGCCACCAACAACCATGACCCACAACATCCCGCTCATGCTGCCAGCAGTGTGATGTTGTCGAGCAGCAGCGGACTGGCCCTGAGCCTGACGGGACTCACGCTGCCGAATGGCGGATCCCGTGCAGCTACAGGTGCCCGATATCGTTGAAGCTGACCAGAGTCGGCGGTCGATCGGAATCCCACTGCACGATGGTGATCGCACAGTTGGCCTGATTGAGGCCGATCCAACGCCACACCGGGGCGTCAAGCACGTGGCGAACGAACCAGCCGATCACGAAGTTGTGTGTGATCAGCAGCTCGTGCCGGTCGTCCGCTCCCGTGACACCGAAGTGTTCAACAGCGGCCCGCAGCGCAACGGCATCCTTATCGCGCTCGTCCTCGGGCACGCCGTCGAGCCAGGCAAGCCATCGGTCCGGTCACTGACCCCGTTGCCCGGCGGAGGGCACTGGTGTTCGATCCGCCGCGAATACGCAGTCGTGTCGCGGCACCCGCGGGAGATAGCCGGCGACGACATCGGCCGTCTGGGCCGCCCGGGCCAGCGGGCTGTGGTGGATGGCCGAGAATGGCACCGTACGCAGCCGCCGACCCAGCCGGTCTGCCTGCTCACGGCCGAGCTGTGAAAGTCCTCCGTCCGCGGCGTGATCGGAAGCGGAATCCTGCTCACCGTGGCGGATGAGGTACAGCCGTGTACGAGCCATGCAGGGCACCTCCTGATCGCCTATGTGGCCGATGAAGTCGTGCTCGCCGAACGCCGCGGCCAGAACCGACTCCGGGGTGAACAATGGGCTAGACGTCATCGACACACTTTACCGCCGAGTGTCGCGATGGCCGCCGCAACCACAGGCGGTCCGGCTTAACCGCCGCGTCGTGATCGCCGCGAAGGATCCGAACCGGAGAACCGGAGCACCGTCATCCTCGCAGGAGCTGCTCGACCGCCGTCGATCCGTGACCGACTCCCCACCCCACCGCAACAACCGCGACGCTGAAACTCGACCGCGCTGAGGTGCAGACCCGGCATTGTGATCATCGACGTCGTTCGGTGCGCAGCTTCCGGTACAAGGCTGGGCAAGCGCAGCTCAGGTCCCTGTCCCGTGGACGTGCGTATGCTGATCTCGAACTTCCGCTGCCGGCTGGTCCCGTCACCGAGGAGAGTGCCATGTCTCGCCCACCGCTGCCGCCGTTCACGCACGAGACTGCCGTGCAGAAGGTGCGACTGGCCGAGGACGCGTGGAACACGCGAAACCCGGCACGCGTCGCGCTGGCCTACTCGGAGAACTCCGCATGGCGCAACCGGGCCGAGTTCTTCACCGGCCGGGCGGCTATACAAGAGTTCCTCACCCGCAAGTGGGCCCGCGAGCTGGACTACCGCCTCATCAAAGAGCTGTGGGCCTTCACCGCAGAGCGCATCGCCGTCCGGTTCGCCTACGAGTGGCACGACGATTCTGGCAACTGGTTCCGCTCGTACGGCAACGAGAACTGGGAGTTCGACGCCGACGGTCTGATGCACCGGCGGCTTGCCAGCATCAACGACCTGCCGATCGCCGAGGGCGACCGCCTGTACTTCTGGCCCCAGGGTCGGCGTCCCGACGACCATCCGGGATTGAATGACCTCGGCCTATAAAAGGCCCCCCGAATTCCTTCAACGCCGGGGCTTCACATTCTCACATGCCGCGAGCCCGCGCAGCTCTGGCCGCCGACCGCGACTACCGGGTACAGATGCCGCAAGGGTTCGCTGCGCCGCCGACGTTCTGGCGGGCGAACCGTTCGAGTTCGTTCCGGTTACCGCAGTGCTTGACGTAGTCTGCGGTCCACCGTGAGCCGTGAGCTGGGGCGCCGCTGATGGTGTGGCAGGTAGCCCGGTGCAGCACCAGGTAGGTTGCTGTGGGTTGGCGTTCGGTGTTCAGCACGAAGCCGTCCGGGTGTGTCGCCAACCACCGCAGGTAGCCAGTGTCGTCATCAACAAAGGACTGCACGCCTGCAGCATGCCGCATGCTGGTGCCAGCGGGAATATTGACTGGC
>Ga0210378_10000088_pt1 | contig 39795 bp, 33 predicted proteins | sample PLM1_60_b1redo_FD_155465 | JGI IMG/M metagenome (GOLD analysis project Ga0210378, IMG submission 155465) | Groundwater sediment microbial communities from an aquifer in East River, Colorado, USA - PLM1_60_b1 redo | ecosystem: Environmental > Terrestrial > Soil > Riparian zone | place: USA: East... | reverse complement strand
CTCGGCCAACTGGTGCGCGCGTTCTCGCTGTGGACCTTCGCGGCCGTGGTGCTCGCCCTTGTCGTCGCCCGCGCGTGGCGGCCGCTGGCGATCGTCGTCGTCGCAACGGCGATCGTCGCGTCGCCCTGGTACATCCGGCAGGCCGTGAAGTACGGCGACCCGATCTTCGACCGGCCGACGAAGCAGGAGTCGATCTGGGAGCGGCGCCCCGCGGAGTTCTACGTGGGGCTCGGGCTGCCGGAGGTCTTCACCGACCCGATCAGGCCGAACTTCCGCAACGAGGCCATCCCGACGACCTACAGCGAGGTGTGGGGCGACTACTTCGGCGTCTGGCGAGGTCACCGCGAGCCGCAGAGCATCATCGGGCTCCTGCCGACCGGGCTCGCGGTCGCCGGCTGGATCGTCCTGCTCGTGCGGTCGCGACGCCTGCCCGCACGGCTGGCGATCGCAGCGCTCCCCGGTCTGGGACTCCTCGGGTATCTCTTCTTCACGGTCAGCTATCCGACGCCGGACGGAGACGTACTCAAGGCCAGCTACATGCTCACGACTGCACCGGCGTGGGCGCTCGCCTTCGGGTACGCGATCCACCGCCTGCCGGGCCGGCTCCGGCTTGTCACGGCCGCGATTCTGGCCGCCTCGGCGCTCGCGAGCCTGCCGTTCCTGCTGTACTGACCGGCGTGACGGCGGTTCTCTTCACGTGCGCGGGCCAGCGCGTGGACATCGTGGGCGCGTTTCGCCGAGCGGGCGCCGTAACCGTGGCGGCGGATGCCAATCCGCTCGCTCCCTCGCTCTACCACGCCGACCACTACGCCCTGGTGCCGCGCATCGACGACCCCGAATACGTGCCCACGCTACGGAAGCTCGTGGAGGAGCATGACGTCCGCCTGATCGTCCCGCTCACGGATCTCGACCAGGTCACGCTCGCCCGTGCGCGCGAGGCGCTCAATGCGCTGCTGCTCCTCCCTGATGCCGAGACCGTCGAGCGGCTCGAGGACAAGTACCTCGCTCACCTGCTGTTCGAGGAACGCGGGATCGCGTCGCCGCCGACCTGGCTCCCCAACGGCGTTCCCGACGATGCGTCGTTTCCGTTGCTCGTGAAAGCGCGGCACGGCTTCGGCTCACGGCACATCTACCGCGCGGCCGACCGAGCGCAGCTGGGCTTTTTCCTCGGCTACACGCCGGTCGATTCGATCGTGCAGGCCTGCCTCGGCGGCGAGGAGTTTTCCATCGACGTCTTCTGCGACCTCGACGGACGCTGCCTGAACGCGATCCCGCGCACGATGATCGAGTCGAAGGGCGGGGAGTCCATCAAGGGCATGACGATCCGCGACGAGCAGCTGATCGAGCTTGCGCGGGACGTGGCCGAGAGACTGAAGCTCGTCGGCCCGGCGAACATCCAGTGCTTCCGTGAGACGGACGGGTCGCATTTCATCACGGACATCAACCCGCGCTTCGGCGGTGGCTTCCCACTTCCGCTCGCGGCGGGTGGGCGCTATCCGGAGCTCGCGCTTGCCCTCGCGCGCGGTGAGCGGCCGGAGCCGCGACTCGGCGACTTTCGCGAGGGGATCGTCATGACGCGGTTCTTCTCCGACCTGAGCTTGACGCAGAACGGCGACGGCACCCTGAAGCCGCTCGCTCCGAAGGAATGAAGTACGTCGTCACCGGCGCGGCCGGGTTCATCGGGTCGCACCTCGCGGAGGCGCTGGTGCAGCGCGGGCACGAAGTGCTTGGTGTGGACTCGTTCACCGACTACTACGACCAGACGCTGAAGGAGGAGAATGCCGCCGGGCTCGACGTAGCGCGCGTCGACCTTGCGGAGGAGGAGATTGATCTCGAGGGCGTTGACGGTGTCTTCCATCTAGCCGGTCAGCCTGGCGTTCGCAGCTTCGGCGACGTGTTCGAGGACTACGCACGACGCAACCTGCTCGCGAGCCGTCGCGTGTTCGAGACTGCGGCAGCGGCAGGGGTGCGCGTGGTCTTCGCATCTTCCTCATCGGTGTACGGCGACGCGGAGAGCTATCCGACGCGCGAGGACGCCGAGCTGCGGCCGATCTCTCCCTACGGGATCACGAAGGCAGGCTGCGAGCAGCTCGCGTATGCGTACACGAAGGCGTTCGCGTTGGACGCGGTCGTGCTGCGTTACTTCACCTTCTACGGCCCCCGCCAGCGTCCGGACATGGCGTTGATGCGCATCGTGGACGCGATCGCCCTCGGCGCTTCGTTCGAGCTTTACGGCGACGGTCTCCAGTCCCGATCGTTCACGTACGTCGCGGACGGCGTCGACGCGACCATCGCGGCGATGGAACGCGCGCCCGCGGGTGCTCTCTACAACGTGGGCGGAGGAGCGGAGGCGACGATGCGTGAGGTGATCGCCACGCTCGAGCGGGTCTCGGGCCGAGCCCTAGAGCTCGTCGAGCGGCCCGCAGCTGCGGGCGACGTCCGGCGCACGTCTGCGGACACGCGGTTGATCGAAGAGGACCTCGGCTGGCGCGCGACGACGACCCTCGAAGATGGTCTACGGGCCCAGTGGGAATGGGCCTCGGTTAGAGTCGCCGCGCCTTGAGCACACGAAATGCGGATCTCGATGCCGAGCAGGAAGTCGATCTCGGCCGCTACTGGAGCGCGATCGCCGCGCGCTGGTGGCTGCCGCTCGCTGGGCTCCTCATCGGCGTGTTGATCGGCTATCTGATCTCACTCGGCGGCAAAGAGGTCTGGCGCGCGAGCGCGACGGTCTACCTCGGCGCGTCCTACAGTGCCGTCGGCGGCGTCTTTCTCCAGGGGCCGCAGGCCAATCCATCGACGGTCGGGACGATTGCGCGCGCCGAGGATTCGATCCAGAGGGCTGCCGTACAGGCCGGCATGCGACCGGAGGATTTGCGTGGGAAGGTGTCGACGCAGACGATCTCGACCGGCGCGGGCACGACGACGGTGCGCACGACCGCGAACCCGCTCGTACGGCTCACCGTGCAGGCGGCAACACGGCGCAAGGCGCAAGTCGCCGCCAACGCGCTCGCGGCAATCGTCGTCGCCCGGCTGTCCCCGTATGCCGATCGCAAGATCGAGAGCCTCGAGGACCGGATCTCCGCCGACCAGGAGCAGATCGACGCGATTCGTACGCAGGCACGCAGCGCGGCCGACGCGACCTCGAAGGCGGTCTTCGGAATTCAGCTCGGCGAGATCCTCGACGACCAGATCCAGGCGCAACAGTTGCTGATCCAGGCCGAGGAGATCGAACGGCCGAAGGTGCTGACGCGCGCCGCAGCCGTGAAGACGACTGCGCGTAGCCGACGGAACTCGGTCGTCGTCGCGGCGTTCCTCGGCTTCCTGATCGGACTGGCTGCTGCTCTCGTCTGGGAGCGAGTCGCCGCCCGCCGCCGCAACTAACCATGCTCGAGGGCAAGACGGTCGCGGTCATCGTTCCCGCCTACGACGAGGAAGAGCTCGTCGGCACGACCATTCGCGGCGTCCCCGGCTTCGTCGACCGGATCTTCGTGGTCGACGACGCGTCCCGGGACGGCACCGCTGCGGCGGCACGCGGAGTCGGCGACGCTCGGGTCGAGGTCCTGACCCACGAGCGGAACGCCGGTGTGGGCGCGGCGATCGTCACAGGGTACGAGCACGCGGTCGCGGAAGGTGTCGATGTGACGTGCGTCATGGCGGCCGACAACCAGATGGACGCCGCCGACCTCGAGAGGATCGCGCTGCCGGTCGCGCGCGGCGAGCTCGACTACGCCAAGGCCAACCGGCTCATCTCCGGCGAGGCCTGGAAGGTGATTCCCCGTTCGCGGTATCTCGGGAACGCCGTTCTCTCGCTCCTCACCAAGATCGCCTCGGGGTACTGGCACGTCGCTGACTCGCAGTCTGGCTATACGGCCGCGAGCCGCGAGATTCTCGAGCAGCTCGACCTGGACCGGATCTACCCCGGCTACGGTTTCCCCAACGACATGCTCGTCCACCTGAACGTCTGGAACGCTCGGGTGCGCGACATCCCGTCGCGCCCGGTTTACAACGTCGGCGAGAAGTCCGGGATCAAGATCCGAAGAGTCATACCGCGGATCTCGTGGCTGCTGATCAAAGGCTTCTTCTGGCGGATGAAGGAGAAGTACGTCATCCGTGACTTCCACCCGCTGGTCTTCTTCTACGGGCTGGGGTTCCTCATGACGCTGCTCGGCCTCGGCCTGGGGATCGCCGAGGTCGTGCTTCGCATCATGGGCAACGAGGTTTCGGTCGGAACCGTGGTGCTGGTGTCTCTGCTCCTCATCTTCGGCTCGCAGTTCACGCTCTTTGCGATGTGGTTCGACATGGAGTCGAACAAGGATTTGCGCTGATTGAGGGGTCTGTTAGGGACCCGTAAAGTCTGCTGCCGCGCGGGAAGAAGGCCGGTAGCATCCCGCCGATGCCAACTGCCGTAGTCACGGGCGGCGCCGGCTTTCTCGGCTCTCACCTCTGCGATCACTTGTTCGCCAAGGGCTTCCGCGTCATCTGCGTGGACAACCTCGACACGGGGTCGCTCCAAAACGTCGAGCACCTCCGCGGGGACGACTTCGTCTTCATCAACCAGGACGTGACGCTCCACCTCGAGATCGACGAGCCCGTGGATTTCGTCTACCACCTGGCCGCGCTCGCGAGCCCGATCGACTACCTGCGCATGCCGCTCCACTCGCTCAAGGTCGGCTCCTACGGGACGCACAACGCGCTCGGGCTGGCGAAGTTCAAGCGGGCGCGCTTCCTGCTCGCCTCGACGAGTGAGGTCTACGGCGATCCCCAGGTGCATCCGCAGCCGGAGACCTACTGGGGGAACGTGAACCCGATCGGCCCCCGGGGGGTCTATGACGAGGCGAAGCGGTACTCCGAGGCGATGGCGATGGCCTACCACAGTCAGCAGGGGGTCGACACGGCGATCGCGAGGATCTTCAACACCTACGGCCCGCGGATGCGGCCGAACGACGGGCGAGCGGTTCCCACGTTTGTCAGACAGGCAGTTGAGGGCAAGCCCCTCACGGTGTTCGGCGATGGAACCCAGACTCGGAGCTTTTGCTATGTGGACGACCTCATTCGCGGGCTCGTCCTGCTTGCGGAGTCGGGCGAGCACCTGCCCGTCAATCTCGGCAACCCGGCGGAGTTCACCCTGAACGAGCTCGCCGAGGCCGTCATTCGGCTTACCGACTCGAAGAGCGAGATCGTGTACGAGGCGCTGCCCGTTGACGATCCGCAGGTTCGCCAGCCGGACATCACCCGAGCGCGCCAGCTGCTCAACTGGGCTCCCGAGGTCGAGCTCGATGAAGGATTGCGCCGGATGCTTCCCAGCTTCGGGCGGGAGCCGCTCGTTGCCTAGGCGCATCGGGGTCTTCGTGGCGATCGTGCTCGTCGCCGCCGGTCTGTCCGTGCCTGCAGCGCAGTCAGCGCGGGGCATGCTCGTCGGCCTGCAGGACGACGCGATGGTGCTGCGCGGCAACCCGACGTTCACGTTCGGCATGATGAAGCAGCTGCGCGTCCAGATCGTTCGCATCAACCTGAACTGGAATGACGTCGCCAAACGCCGGCCGGCGCATCCCCAGGATCCGGCAGACCCTGCGTATGACTGGACCCTGTACGACCGCGCGATCCGGTACGCGGATCAGAACGGGATCCGCGTGATGCTGTCCATCCTGTTCACGCCGCAGTGGGCGAACGGTAGGCGGCCACGCAACGTTCCGCCGAGCAACTACAACGACCTGCGCAACTTCGCCTACGCGGCCGCGACCCGCTACAGCGGCAAGTACATTCCGAACACGGACGAGCACGACGAGGTGTACCTCCCGGCGATCAAGTACTGGACGGCGTGGAACGAGCCGAGCAACCCGAACTGGTTGCAGCAGACCTCCGGTGGGCGTTTCGTCAGTCCGCGCTCGTACGCGCGGATCTGCACGGCGGTCTGGCAGGGCGTGCACTTCACGAACTTCGCCGGCGAGAAGGTTGCGTGCGGCGTGACCGGCCCGCGCGGCAACAACGCGCCGCGCTCATCGCGCCCGTCCCTCTCACCGTTGAACTTCATGCGTTTGACGCGGGCGGCCGGTCTGCGGAATCTCGACGCGTACGCCCACAATCCGTACTACGGCAAGCCGAGCGAAACGCCGAGGACGCGTCCGAATAGCGGCGCCGTGACTCTCGGGAACATCAACACGCTTATCAGCACGGTGAACAAGCTGTGGGGCAAGAAGCGCATCTGGATCACCGAGTACGGTTGGCAGACGCCGCCCGATCGCCTCTTCGGCGTCTCGTTCGCGCGTCAGTCCGCTTACGTGCGGCAGTCCTACGCGATCGCACGGGCGAATCCTCGCATCGACATGATGGTGTGGTTCATGCTGCGCGACGACACGAACATCAACGTGGGCTGGCAGTCCGGTTTTCTCACCGCGGCCGGGAAGAAGAAGCCTGCGTTCAGCGTGTTCGCGCGCCTGCCTCACTGACTTAGTGGCTCTGAGCCACTAAGTCCATTCAGCCACGTTCTCGGCACGAGCTCGGCACAAACCCGGGTGAGCCACCAGCGATGCTTGCTGCATGGTGGAGATCGCTCCACGGTACGACGCTCGCATCCTCGAGGCGATTCGCTTGCTCGATGACAGGACCGAGTCGATGGCCGAGATTTCTCGTCGTGTCGGCGTCACGGCAGCCCGATTTGGCTTGCCCAAGCCGAGCTACGTCCACGTTCGCCGGTTCATCCTCGCCCACCGCGAGCGCGAGAACGCCGAGGCGGCCAGGCGCGCCGAGATTCGAGAGATCCTCATGGAGGCGTATCTCGACATGTATCGCGGCCGAGTTGTCGATGCCTACGAGGTCGCAGACCGCATCCGCGACGCCGGCCCCTGAAGGGAAAAGTGAGCTTGTGGCTCTGAGCCACAAGCACGGTAGGGGCCCTACTGCTCGGCCTCGAGGAGGGAGCGATAGAGCCGATCGACGTCGTCGACCAGGCGGTCGACTGCGTAGCGCGGCAGTACTCGGGCGCGGCCCGCGTCACCCATGCGCTCACGCAGCTCGGGGTCGCGGGCAAGCTGGGCCAGTCGGTTGGCCAGCTCAGCCGTGTCGCCCGTCTCGACGAGGAAGCCGTCCTTGCCGTCGCGGACGACGTCGGGGACACCTCCGACCCGGGTCGCAACGACCGGCCTGCCGGCCGCGAGCGCCTCGATGGCGCTGACCGGAGTGCCTTCGTTGCTCGATGGCAGGACGAGGGCGTCGAACGCCGAGTAGAACGGCGCGACGTGCTCCTGGTAGCCGAGGAAGAGCGTGTCTCGGATCACCCCGAGCTCGTGCGCCCGCTGCTCGAGCTGGGTGCGGTCGGGCCCGTCGCCGACCATGCAGAGGACGGCGTCGACGCCATCCTCGCGCAGGCGCTTGAAGGCAACGAGGACGTCGTCCGTGCGCTTGACGGCGGTCATCCGGCCGATCCAGCCGACCGCGAACCGGTCGCCGGGAATGCCCAGGTACCGGCGGCTCTCCGCCCGACCGTTCTGTTCGGGCGCGACCCGTTCGTCCAGCTCGATCCCGAGACGGACCACGACGAACCGCTCGGAGGGCGCGACTCCGAGGGCGACGAGGTCGTCGCGGACCTCCGGGCTGACCGCGACGAGCGCTGTCGTCCCGGCGGCGAGCCCGCGCTCGAGGAGGCGGAAGAAGTACGAGCGCAGGGGGCCGAAGTACCCGCGCAGCACGTGCCCGTGGAAGGTGTGCACGATGATCGGGGGCCGCCGAGAGCCGGCGAGGAGCGCGGCGACCCGGCCGACCGTGCCGGCCTTCGCCGTGTGGGTATGCAGGATCTGCGGCCGCTCGCGCCTGATCAGCCGCGCGAGTCGCAGCGTCGCGACGAGATCGCGCAGCGGAGAGATTTCCCTGCCTAGCTCGTCGATCTGAACCACCTGCACGCCCCGTTGGTCCGCGACGAACGACATCGAGTCCTCGCCGCGGGCAAGCGAGCCTGCAACGAGCGTCGTGTCGTAACCGCGCTCCGTCAGGCCCGCAGTCAGGTACGCGACGTGCAATGCGGGGCCGCCCATGTTCAGCCGGGCGATCACCCTAAGGATCTTGACGCGCGGTTCAGAGTGCTCCATGCGGTCATTCTCCCTGAGCCACCGCCCGAGTCCTCCCACCAGCCTCGGTGGCTGCCGAAGCCGAGCTCAGCCGGATCGGTCCGAGACGCCGCTCGTTCTGAGCCTCACCCCGAGCGCCACCGCAGCGGAGCCGAGTAATACAACAACGAGAACGAGCATCCGCGCTCGCTCAGTCCCGAGACTGAGCGAGGTCTTCGTGGCCGCCCACAACCCACTCGGTACCCAGCCGCCGTCGACATCTGTCGGTGCGCGAGACCCTGTCGGAGGTAGTAGCAGGTCAGGCGCCCCGAATTCAGATGACGTAGCAATCCGCTCGAGTATGCGAGCCTCGTGTCCTCCCTTCCGCCGCAACCGTCGCTCGACGTCCGGCGGCAACGGAACCCATCGGACGCTGCCCGCTCCGACGAATCGGGGACCGACGCTGGTCGGAACGGACTCTCGGTAGACGTCGACCGCCGAGGCCTCGGCCGGCGGCTGCGGCGGACGATTCGCCGCTGACGCTGATTGGCCGGAGGCCATCGCGGCGATCGTCGTGAGCAAGAGGAGCCGCGCCTGCGGAAGTCGTCGGGGTTTCTTGTCGTCCAACCGGGAATCCACACTAGAGCCTGTGGAGGTCGGACAGTAGGCCGCGCTCTGGTTGCAGCGGCAGTCGTCGTGCTCGCCGTGGACGGCGGAACGTACGGCCTTGTCGGCCGCCACTCGCTGGCGATCGCCGTTTGGTGGCTGATCGCGCTCGGCGTTGGCTTTGGCATCTTGCGCCTTCCTGCGCGCAGGTCTCCGCAGGGGATCACCGGTGCCTTCTTAGCGTCGTTCGCGCTCCTCGTCGGCGTCTCGGTGATTTGGGCCGCGAACGCGGAAGCTGCGTTTCTGGAGTTCGACCGGGCCGCGCTTTACGTCGGTGTCTTTGCACTGGCAGCGCTCTCAGCGCCTCGCGTCGGCTTGTGCGCCTGGTGCGACGGCTTTGCGATCGGAGTGAGCGCCGTCACGGCGCTCGCGCTTGCAAGCCGCTTTTATCCCTCTCAGCTCGCGTCGCACGATCTCCCGCGCTTTCTCCCTGGGAGCGCCGACCGACTCAGCTACCCGGTCGACTACTGGAACGGGTTGGGCGTGCTGCTTGCGATCGGTATCCCGATGCTGCTGCGCCTTGCCGTCGTGGCGAGCAGGGCAGCGTGGCGGGGGCTCGCCGCAGCGGCGCTGCCCGCAGTTGCGGCGGCCATCTATCTCACTGCATCCAGAGGGGGGACCGCTACGGCAATTCTTGCCACGGCCGTCTTCATTGCGCTGGCGGCGGACCGCTGGGCAGCCCTGCAAGCCGCATGCGCCGCACTGCTCGGCTCAACAGCGGCGATTCTCATCCTTCTCGACCGGCGCGAGTTGGTGGACGGCCCGTTCGGAAGTGCCGCCGCCTCGGCTCAAGGACGGACCGCAGCAGTTCTCGTCGCCCTCGCGTGCATCGTGACCGGAGTCCTCCACGGCATTGCGAGCGGCAGGGTGCACCACTTTCCGCGTCCGAGGCCGGGAGTCGGCTGGGCGACTGTGGGATTCGCGGCGCTCCTCGCGGTCGTGCTGGTGGCAGCTTCCAATCCGAGAAAGCAGCTGTCCGCGTTCGCACAACCGCCGACGACGATCACTCTCGCGCAAAACGACTTCGTGAACTCGCATCTCCTCAGTGCTGAAGGTGGCGGCAGGTGGCAGTTCTGGCGCGCGGCGCTCGACCAATTCGAGAGCCGCCCGCTGCTCGGCCACGGCGCGGGCTCCTATGAGGCCTGGTGGGCGGAACACGGAAGCATTCCGGTCTTCGTGCGTTACGCGCACTCCCTCTACCTCGAGGTGCTCGGCGAGCTCGGCCTCGTCGGCATCATTCTCTTGCTCGCCGCGCTCGGGTCCGCAGTGTTCGCGGGCGCGAAGGCGGTCACCCGCGCACGAGACCCGGAGAGAACGACGATCGGTGCGCTGATCGCAGGGGCGACGGGGTTCCTCGTGGCTGCCGGCATTGACTGGATGTGGCAGCTGACGGTCGTCACCGTCGTCGGCGTCGCCTGTCTCGGTTTGCTCGCCGCGTCCGGTTCGAAGCCGGAATCCGGTCCGGCCCCCCAGGCTCGGCGCCTCCGGGCCCTCGTGGTCTTCGCGGCACTAGTCGTGGCGGTCTGCGAGATCCTGCCGCTTCTGACACAGATCGAGCTCCAGCGGAGTCAGGAAGCAGCGCGCCGAGGCGACACCGCCGAGGCACGCGCACATGCGTTGGCTGCTGCCCGGGTCGAGCCGTGGGCTGCCGCGCCCCATCTGCAGCTCGCACTGGTCGATGAGCAGCGCAGGGATCTTCATTCGGCGCGCCTCTTCATCCGCCGTGCATTGGATCGCGATCCCCACGGGTGGCGATTGTGGCTCGTTTCGGCACGGATCGAGACCAAGCTGAGAGCCATCGGGGCCGCGAAGCAAAGCCTCGCTCGAGCAGCGCACCTAAATCCGCGCTCTCCCCTCTTCGCCGACCGGCTTCAGCACGGCCCGGCGTTACGGCCCCGCGGAACGAGGAGCCTCGAGCCATAGGACGAATAGGCCTGCAGGGCAGGCTCCTGTGGCACAACCTGACATCTCATTCGGCTTCAAAGAAGACGCGTCTGCGTTCCCACAGCGCGATCGGACGAGGCATCTCGAGGGCATTTCTCGTGCGCGCGACTGCGATCGGTCTCCGTGGTGGCGCGATGCACTGCTCCGTCGGATGCTCGCAGTTGCGGACGCTAGCGCTGCGCTGCTCGGCGGGCTGTACTTGGCGCTCGTACCCATCGGAACATCACAGCCATACTGGGCTGCCGCGCTCGTGCCGGTGTGGATCGTGCTCGCGAAGCTGCATGGTCTGTACGACCACGATCAGCGCGCGCTTCGGACGCTCTCAGTGGACGAGCTCCCGCGCATCTGCCTTTGGGGTTTGACAGGCACGGCCAGCGTGATCATGGCGATCTCGCTGATCGGCGTCGAACCACCCGAGGTCTCGGGCATCGTGACGACGTGGTTCATCGCGTGTGGGAGCGCGATCACGTTGCGCAGTCTTATGCGATCGATCTGGCGCCGCGTCACGCCTCCGGAGCGCACGCTCATCGTGGGACACGGACCGCTTGCCGATGCAGTTAGCCGCAAACTCCACCTCTTTCCGGACATGCATCTTCATCTCGTCGAAGAGCCCGTCACCGTTCAGATGGGGTCAGAACTCCACCACGTCGTCCGTAAGGCCCGCATCGAGCGCCTGATCCTCGCCAGCCAGGCGATCGATGAGAGCACGATCGTAGACCTGCTCTCCTACTGTCGGATGCAAAAGCTCAAGTTCAGCGTAGTCCCACCTGTGAGAGCGATGTTCGGAACGGCCGTGCAGCTCGACAACGTCGCGGACTTGCCGTTTCTGCAGTACAACACCTGGGATGTCTCGCGCTCGACGCTTCTGCTCAAGCGTGCACTCGACGTTTGCGTCTCACTGGTCGCAGTCGTGCTGCTTGCGCCGATCGGAGCTCTCGCGGCGATCGCGATCCGTCTCGAGACGCCGGGGCCTGTCATCTTCGCACAGCGCCGCGCAGGACTCTGGGGCCGCCCTCTCCGGATGTACAAGTTCCGCACCATGGTCAGGAACGCAGAGGACCTGCTCCCCGAGCTCGTGCCGTTCGACGAGCTCGCCGAACCGATGTTCAAGCTGCGTGACGATCCCCGGGTAACCAGGGTCGGGCGGTTCCTCCGCCGGACGAGCCTCGACGAGCTGCCGCAGCTCATCAATGTCCTGCGCGGCGAGATGAGCCTCGTCGGCCCTCGACCGGAGCAGGTCGAGCTCGTCGAGCGCTACGACATCGAGGAGCGTATTCGTCTTGCCGTCAAGCCCGGGCTGACGGGGCCCATGCAGGTATCAGGTCGCGGCGAGCTAAGCCTCGACGAGCGTCTTGCCGTCGAGCGCGAGTACATCGAGAACCTGGCGCTCGGGCGCGACCTGCGGATCCTCGTAATGACCCTGCCGGCCGTCTTGGGCGCGCGGGGAGCGTTCTGACATCACCGTCGGTCTCGATCGTCATTCCCTCCCTCCGTGGTGGTCGGAGGCTTCTGGAATTGATCGACCGGCTTCGGACGGGCGACCTCGACGGGCAACTGCTGATCGCTGACAACGGGCTGAGCGAGGCGACACTCCGCGGCCTCCGGGGGCGTGGAGCGGGCATCGTCCCGATGGGCCGCAACCGCGGCTTCGGCGCGGCGGTCAACCGGGCGGCTCGGGCGGCCGATGGTGAAACGCTGGTCGTGCTGAACGACGATCTGACACCGCGGGCAGGCTTCTTGTCGGCGCTCGCCGAGCCGGTAGCAAAGGGTGCAGCCATGACGGCGGGGGTCCTGCTGCAAAGCGATAACCCGCATCTGATCGAGAGCGCCGGTATCGAGGTCGACGCAACGCTCGGTGCTCATGACTACCTCCGGGACGAGTCGGTCGACGTGCTCGACCAGCCGTTGCGTCCCCCACTGGGCCCGTGCGGCGGAGCTGCCGCGTATCGCCTCGAAGCGTTTCGCTCGGTCGGCGGGTTCGATGAAGGATTCTTTGCGTACTTCGAGGACCTCGACCTGGCTCTTCGGCTTCGAGCCGAGGGTGCTTTCTGCGCCTTTGCGCGCCGCGCCCGCGCTGTGCACGCCGGATCGGCGACTCTCGGCCGCGGTTCGCTGGAGAAGGCGAGCATGGTCGGCTTCAGCCGGGGCTATCTTCTTCGGAAGTACGGCGTCCTCAGCGCGCCGGTACCAGGAGCGCTCGCCGTTGCGCAAGAAGCAGCGGTCTCTCTCGTTCTCGCCCGTCGGCATCGCTCGCTCGCGCCGGCGCGCGCCCGGATGCTTGGCTGGCGCACGTGTCGCGTCCGGGCTCCACGACCTGTCGGCGACGCCCTTACCGTCGGCGTGGGCGACGGCTTGCGGCGGCGTTACTCCCGAGCGAGCCGGGCGCGACTGTAGCGCGCTGTCCGTTGTACCGCGGAGGCGGCCGAGTGGCGAAGCGCAAGACACCGGCCGACGAGATCCGGCCGCCGTTGCGGCCGCGCCGTCGCGGCCTCCAGGAGTCCGAAGAGCGGAGCGGCGACGACGTCCCAGGTGCGCAGCGACGCAGCGGCGTCGAACGCCGGCGCGTATGAGGCACGCCCGCGCGCGGCGATGAGCGACGCGCCTTCGGCGAGAGCGTCCGCGTCGCCGGGTGGAACAGCCACCCCGAGCCCTTCGGCGACAACGACCTCGCTCCATTCGTCTCCCGCAGTGCAGAGGATCGGCGTTCGAGTCCAGACGAGGTCGAGCATTCGCGCTCGGTGCGCGAAACGTGCCTCCAGAGACAGGTGATGCGCAGAGACACCCATGTCGGCGTCGAGAAGCGGCCCGGCGCGCTCCGCATACGGCGTCCACTCTCGAACGTGAACCGTTCCTTGTCTCCGCAGCCCGAGTTCGTCGACGAGACGCAAGACGCGCTCGGAGGTGCCCATTCCCGATCGATGGCTCGGACGTCCAGTTCCGCTGAACGCAAGGCACCACGATGCATCTTGCTCGCGTAGCCGAACGAGAGCCGCGAGCACCGTTTCGGGATCGAACCAGTCCCAGAGGCCGCCGTTCCACACCATGATGCGTGCGCTCTGCGGGAAGACGGTGCCACGCAGGCCCTCGCCCTGCCGCTCGGGCAGCAGGGAAGGCAGGCCGAAGGGCACGACATCGATGAGCGTACGGAGTTCGGGATCTCGGGAGTAGTTCGTTGAGTCGAGCCGACGACTCGCGGCCAGGAAGCCAAGCCACATGTCCCGCTGCCGTTCGCTCGCACATACGAACGCCGCGCCGGTGCGGGCCGCGAAGGCCAACCGATCAACGCGGGCAAGGTCTCGGAATCCCTCGCGCACGCCGCGAGGCCTCTGCTGCGCGAGACCCTCGAACGGCTCGGCGTTGTAGAGATCGACGATCCAAGTCCGATCATCGGCCGTCACGCCGCGGAGCACATCTGGCGCGAGGGGCGGAGTGACGACCACTTGACCCGGTGAGAAGAGACGCCGCAGCGCGCCGGGACGGTCTGGGTCATACAGTTCTACTGCTGGGCCTCCCTCGATGGACTGACTGCCCAGCGGTGCTGCGAGGGTTACATCGTGGACGCTCCCGAGTACCCGGCCGAGCTCAACGTATCGGATTCCCGGACCCGCCATCTTCGGCGCGACGCGGTCCGGCGAAACGAGCAGAACCTCACGCAAGGAGCCGATCATATGCATCCGACCGGGGACCTAGACTCGGCCTAAGAAGCGGGAAAACGGCTTCGACGGAGAACCGCAAGTTATGCAACTGGAGCATCGACACACGCGTGCGGTGGCGAGGGCCTGGTCGCGACGCCTCATACGCGGTGCGGCGAAGCCGCTGGTGCTCGGCCTCACGCACGCGATCGGCCGCGCCAGCGGGCGACATTACTTCGAGGACTTCGTACGGGTCTATCCCGACGGCTACACCTACACGAGACTGGGGCGTCGACGACGCTCCAACAGCGTCGAGCTCAACAACTTCCTGAATCACCGCAAGTTCTACGACTTCGCGGCCCAGTTCGTCGACGGACGGTGCGTCGCCGACGTCGGTTGCGGAAGTGGTTACGGCTGCAAGGTGCTTTCGGTAGGAGGGGCGTCGACGGTCTACGGCTGTGACGTCTCTCAGCATGCACTCCGATATGCACGCGAGCGAAACGGTGGATATGCGGAGTTCTCGCGCCAGAGCATCGCCGACCTGGCCGGTTATGCCGACGGCTTCGCGGACGTAGTCGTTTGTAGCGAGGTCATGGAACACATCCGTGAGTACGGCCTTGAAGACCAGGCGCTGGACGAACTTCGCCGGATCACGGCTCCAGGTGGCCTCCTCGTCGTCGGAAGTCCAAATGCAGAGCTACTGGGAGACCACGGTTTCTCGTTTGAAGAGGTCACGTGCTTGTTCGAACGCAAATTCGCGCGTTATTGCGTTTTCGAGAATGCGCTGATCCCGTTCGGGCGTGCGGCGCGTGCCTCCTGGGAGAGGCGTCAGGCGACGGGAGCCGTCGGAGTCACCGTTTCCGAGCGGATCAACCTGTCCGAGTGCTCCTTGCCCGAGGACGCTCGCCCGGAACTGAAGCGCGGGATCGAGCCGGGCACCTTTCGATTTGCGGGCCGGAACGTCGACACCCGCCTCCTGCACAACACCCACTCCTGGATCGTGCTCGCGACACCGAACGGCCTCGTCCGAGGATCGCGTGACGACCCGTAAGCTTGCGGCGACGTTTGGCGGCGCTGCGGTACTCGGCCACTTGTCGCAGTTCGCCTGGCTGGGGCTCGGGAGCCGCACGATGTCGACAGAGGCCTTCGGGACGGTGCTCGCCGCGCAGGCTCTCTACGGATTTCTCCAGGTCGTGATCGACGCCGGTCCTGGTTTCTACGGCGCGAGGCTCGCTGCATCGCGCGGGCTGGACGCCTTGACCCGCGGGTCGATCGTGCGACTACGCCTTCAGCTTGCGCTTGTGGCAGCGGGAGTTGCGCTTGCTGTCGGTGCCGCGGCGGATGCGCGCTCGCTCGAAGCCACTGCCCCGTTCGCGGTGGCGCTCGTCCTCTTTGGCGCCCTGAACTACTGGGAGGCTTTCGGGCTAGGCAACGCTCGGCCCTGGTCCGCATATGTCGTCTTGCGATCGCTTGCGCCGGCTGGAGCGGCGCTTACGCTTTTCCTGCTGGGCCGCAGCTTTCCGCTCGTCCTGGCTGGAATTGCCGAATGCGGCGTCATTGTCGTCGTTTCGCTCGCATTCAGACTCTCAGCGCGAACCGGTATCTCCCGAGCATTCTCCGCGCCGCGCGGGCCGTGGCGAAGCGTCACTCGCATCGGTCTGCCCGTCGTGATCGGGCAAATGGGGCTCGCCTGCGGAACCATCCTCCTGAACGCGACGGGCGCAGCGGCCGCCGCTGCCGCGTTCGCGGTGAGTGTCCGGCTACTCACGGGAATCAACCAACTCGCCGGCGTCCTGGCAACCGCGCTCTTCCCGCGTCTGGCCGGGGCGGAGGCGTCCGAAGACGTGGAAGGTCACGGAGTTGAAATGGGGGTTCGGGCGTTGGTGGTCGTGACATTCGGCGCGACTGCGGTTCTAATGTTCCGTCCGAGGTTTGTCACTTCGCTCTTGCTCGGCCACGCTGGTGACGCCGCGCAAGCGGCGGCGGTCTTAACGCTTGCAACCTCGTGTGCGACGGGATTCGTCGTCCTCTTCACCCTCGTACTGCTCGCGCGAAACGGAGAGGACGTCTTCCTCCGGGTCTACGTCGCGGCTACGACTGTGATCCTGGGAGGCGGAATCGTCGTTGTGCTCGTGTCGCCCGCGCCGCGCGCCCTGGCGATGGCTTCTGTCTTCGCGGTCGGACAACTCGTCGGGATGTTTCTTCTCGCCCGGCATGCACTCGTCTCGCTTCCGAACAGAAAGCGCGCCGTGCGGCATGGAGCGATCGCTGCGCTCGTGCTCGTGGCGGTTGGCTTCCTCGCAGCAACGACGCCGGGCGTCCGCGGCTCCGCATCGGTGGTAACGGCTGTCACTGCGTTGGTCGTCGCCTCGGCGGCCGTCACGCGCCGGCGCCTCGGCGCTCCGGCAACGGACTCGGCGAGACCCGGTTTCTGAGGAGCCGCGCACCCCTGAGGGCAGATAGGGGCTGTGGCCGGAAACTCAGGGCCAGGATCGCGAACGAGACGCCGGCAAGAGCGAAGAGGAGGTTCTCCGTCATCGTCGCGAGTCCGCGCGTGAGAAACGCGTGAGTGAAGGGGAAGGCGACGGCGTAGAGGACGAACGAAGGGCTCCCGGGCCGGGCCCTCAGCCCGAATCGACCAAGTCGGCCAAATGCGGCGCCGAGGATCAGCGAGCCGACGGCGACAGCGAGGAGGCCGCCGTTCCAGTACAGCTCACCCTGAATCGAGATCGGGACCGCTACCGGGACGCCCGGGTAAAGGTACGACGCGACGCGTGAGTCGACGCCCACGGGCTTGTCCGGCCAAAGACTTCGTGGGACGAGGGCCTGAGGAACCTCGCGGAGCGTCGCACCGTTCAACGACGGGATCGAGCCTGGAACAAGCTCACGGATTGCGACGAAGTCGTCGTAGGTGCTGAGGTCTGAAGCATAGAGTGCCCAGAGCGGCGTCCGCACTGCGGTGTGAACCGCCTCGCTCGCTGGCATTCGGCTCGTGTAGGCGCGTGTCTGCTGCGCGAATGCGAGTCCCAGGACGGCAATCAAAGCTAGCGAGGCCGCCACGGCGATCGTCCGCCTGCTGGGCGGCCGCAGCCTGAGGCTGATCGTCAGTGCGGAGAGAGCGCCGAACAGTGCGAGGCCGCGCAATTGGAGCGCGACGGCTGCGAGGGCAGCAAGGGCGACGGCAGCACAGAACAGACAGCGGAGGCCTCGCGCGCCGTGTCGCCTGCCTGAAAGCAAGAGCGCGAGCGCGTAGAGCGCTGTTCCTTGAACGATCCAGACCCCGACAAAGCCGTAAAAGCTTGATCCCTGGCCGGTCCGCACCGACACGAGGGAGTGCACCAGTGCGCCGATCCCTCCCTGTCGGAGGAACAGGGCGACCCAGAGCGCCGTTCCCAGTGCGAGGGCGAACCCGGCGACGATCCACGACCCGCGCGGCGAGTCTGCCGTCCGTGCCTCCGCGGTTTCTTGGCGTCCGAGCGCAATCAAGTACCCCGCGCACCAGGCCGAGCAACCCAGACTGGCGAGCGCCACCGTTCGGGTGAGCGCTGCAACGTCGTAGCCGAGTTGCCCAAGCGCAAGGGCGGCGTGATCCGGAAAGAAGTACAGCTCGACCGGACGCAGTACGAAGAGCACGCTCCACGTAACCGTGGCGATTGCGAAGGGCGAGATCGTAAGGAGCCAAACCGACGCCCCGGTGCGTCGGTAGACACCGAAGCCCGTTGCGAGCAGGGCAACGACAACCGTTGCGAGTGAAGCGGGGAAAGATCCGTTCCGGACTGACAACTCATCGCCTGCAAGCAGAGCCGCTGCCGCTGCGCATGCGGCCAGGATGATCAGCGGTCCCGCCAGCGATGCGTGGGTTCGCAGCGCAGCGAGAGCCGACCGAGGCGAGACGGAAGACGTGGGATCGATCGACCACCCTTTCGTGCGGCCGGGCAGGAGTCCTCCGACGCCCTGTGTAAGGTGGCCGCGAAGATGGCGTCGTCGCCGCAGCCTCGCCTCTAATGCAGAGAGCGACAGCACTGGGCCTTTCCCGGGGGGTCGCCATGCTTGCGGCGATCGTTCTGGGCGCATCTATCTCCGCGGGCTGTAGCGGGTCCAGCACCTACCCTGCCCAGGAATATCCCTCGGCCGCCGAGCAGCTCGTGTCGCAGGCCGACCTCGACGCCCTCGATCCGAGCTCGCCCCAATACGCCGTCATGGACTGGTGGCGAAGCGCGCAGTTCTCGGATCTGTCCGGCTATCTTGCCTACCTCACCCGCGAAGTCCGCAACGATCTCGACCAGCGGCTAGTCGAACGGCAACTGCCGGTCCTCGCCGGCGGAATACGAACGGGCAAGCCGCGAATCCTCAGCGTCAAGCTCGACGGCAAGAAGGCGATCGTGTACGCGAAGATCGTCTTCCGCCAGCCAATCGGAGCGACTCGCTATGTCACGACGACGAGGCCGCAGGCCTTCCGCTTGGTTCGTGTCAGTGGGCTATGGCGCCTTGCCGACACGTATTTTGCCGACTCGATCACGGCCGCGGCCCTCGGCCCGCTGGAGGGCTAGCCGGACTTAAGCCGGGGCTCGCCGCCCGAGCTCAACCCAGAACCTGGAAGGCCGAGTCGACGAGCGACAGATTCGCGACGCGAAGGTAGAGCGCCGAACGCGGGTCACCGCGTGCCGTCGGGATCTTCGATGTGTCCGACGAGAGCCGCACGGGATGGACTCCCGGTGGGACCACGAGTGGGTACTCGACAGGCACGCCCGTGGGCGTGACGCGGACGAGCTGTGATGAGCCATCCGGGTAAAAGACGGTCGTGTTCGACGTGCGACTGAGGCCGGCGGCGAGGACAAACCGGAGTATTACCCGCCGGCCGCTCCTGGTCGGATTGACGAGCTTGAAATAGACATCGCGCCGTCTCGACCAGCGCCACGTTCTCTCGGCGCTCTGCTCCAACGGCCAGAAGTCGTCGCTCCAGCGGATCGTGGCCGGGTGAAGTGCGGCCACCCGTAACGCTGCCAGCTGTGGCCGCGAGTACTGTCGGTGCAGCCATCGGCGAAGTGGGCGAAGATCGAAGAACAGCAGCCGGCCATCCGCGCTCGCGAAGGGGCGTTGGCGGAGACGGTGCGAGAGTTCTCTCTCGATCGCTCGCGCGTCGTCGGCATAGCCGGACCGGTTGACGTAGATCCCATCGAATCCGCTTGCGGTGATGGCGGGTAGGGCGAGGCGGAGCGGAAGCGTGGACAGGGTTGCGGCCCAGTCGGTCTCACGGCCTTTCATCGCGCCGTAACTCCAGCGCAGCTTGCTCGAATGCAGATAGCCCTTCAGCTCGGCGTAGTCGTCGTTTGCGCCGGGCACGACTGACTCGGGGAACGCCACATACGGAAGCTGGTAGATGGATGCACCCGACGGGAGACGTCGCTCGAGAGCGGCCACGAAACGTGCATCACTCCGAAACGAGGCGCGGATCTCCTTGTACGGCGGGACGAAGGCACTGCTCGTCTGGTCGAGGACGCCGAGCACCACGACCGCAAGAAGGACAAAGGGGAAGAGAACTCGGAGGGCGGTGGCCCTCCAGCGGCGCCAGAGAGCATCGAACAGGAACGCGATCGCCAAGAGAGAGAAGAAGCCGAGGAGGATCGAGAGGCGGTTCCACGCATGCAACTGAGGGCTGATCGTGTAGCTGACTACGCTCGAGAACCCCGCTGCCGTCGCGAAGAGGAGGATGATCACGGCCCCGGCGCCCGCCTGTAGAAAGGTTGCCCCACCGATTCGCCAGGATCCGCGGACAACGGTCACGAAACCACCGCCGAGCAAGGCGATGAGGCCGAACGTGCCGATGAAGCCAAGCGTCTGGCCGCCTTCCGAGTCCACCCGCGTTGTCGAGTTGTACTCCTCCTTCATTCGCGCCAGGGGCTTGAGCCGATGATGGTCCAGCGGTAGGACGAGATCGCTGATTTTCATGCCGTACAGCTCGGTCTCGAATGCGGAACGTTTCCCGGCAAGCGGGTTCGTGCCATGCTGCACGCGGTATGCGATTGCCGGTGCCGCGCTCGCGGCGATAATGGCCACGATCGCAGCGGCAAGCCCTAAGCCGGCGAACATTCGACGCATGCTGTGGTGGGCGACGGCTGCGATGACCGCCGCGCAGACGAGCAGGAGCGCGGCCGCCAGGGCGTAATACGGGGAACTTGCACCCACGATCGCGCACAGCGAGACCGTGAACAGGTTGCGGCGCGTGACGAACCGGAAGCGCCTGCGCGAACCGTCTGCGTGACTGAAGAGTCGACAGCTTCCCAAGACGCCGAGGAAGAGGTATGCGATCAATGGGATCGCGTAGTACGCCGAGAGGAACGCGTGTGCTTCACCGCGACGGAAGTGATAAGGAAGGACGGCGAACAAGACCGAGCATGCTGCGGCGACTCCGGGCGAGACTCGCAGGCTGCGCATGACGAAGAATGCGGCCAGCGCGGTCGCGGGAAATGTGAGCAGGAAGAAAGTGTTCAACGCGATCACCGGATTGGAGAAGATGAGCGCAAGGACCTTGAGGACCGCCATGTTGAGCGCGTTGCCGATCGGAAAGTCGTACAGCTGCTGCCCGAAGGGGGCCGCCAAGCTCGCGTTCGTGTAGTACCAGCCGTGCTCGAGGTTCTTCGTCACGGCTTCGACGAACAGCGCGTCGGAGGAGTACGCGAACGGGACGCGCAGGTCGCTTCGCCAGATCTCCAGCACGAGCCCGGCCGACACCAGCGTCGCGAGCATCGCCGCAAGTGCATACACGGCGCCGGCGGCGTGGCGTTCGCACCGGTCGGCGAAGGTGACCTTCCGAATCGCGCGATCGGCCGTCCCCTGCCGTGGCAAAGTACGAGCGGCGGCACCGACCCGACGTACGCGGGCGGGAGCATTGACCGCGCGCGTTTCTGGAGGGTGCACCGCGCGGCGCTGGTGATCGGCATCCAGGTAGACGCGACGCATGCGCTCGGCCATTGGCCATCCGGTCTCGTGCACTGCGCGTCGTCGCGCCTCTGGACTCTCCGGGGCCGGTTCCGCATGGTCGACCGTGTGCGCGGCGCTTGCGAACTTCTCTCGGCCCTCCATGATCGAGTGCGACTCAGCGAGCTTGCGCTGCAACTCGTCGCCCGGCGCGACCCTTTTTGTGAATCGACGTACGACCGCTTCGGACCCGACCCGCATCAGCGAGATCGGATGCGCGCGACGGGCGCTAGAGATGGACGCCCCGTTTCTCACTGAGCTCGTCCAGGTAGGTACGCAGCTCGAGGAGAAAACGCGGACGCGAGAAGCGCTGTGCGCCGTCGGCGAGACGCCGAGGATCCCAGCGCGACCGGATCAGCGCCCGCACGGCCGAGCGGATGTCCGCGGGATCCGGTCGGTCGATCAACAAGCCGTCGATTCCGCTGCGGACGATGTCCCGCGCTCCGCCCCGGTTCAGTGCGATCACGGGCGTACCCGACGCCAACGCCTCGACCATCGTGATGCCGAAGTCCTCGTTCCCGACGTGGATGAAGCCGGCACTTCGCGCGAGCAACCGAGCGAGCTCCTCGCGGGAGAGCCAGCCGCGGAGGTCGACGTTTGGTGGGAGGTCTTTCCGGAGCCTCGCCTCCAGTGGGCCGATCCCGACCATCGTGAGCCGATACGGCAGTTCGCGAAACGCCTCGGCGACGAGCTCTGGGTGCTTGTAGCTGACGAGCCGATGGATCCAAAGGAATCTCTCGGCATCTTTCTCCTGCGTGGGGTCGAATTCCTCTACGTCCACGGGCGGGTGGATGACGACGGAGTCACGTTCGTAGAACCGCCTGATCCGGTCGCGAACCGCACTCGAGATCGCGACGTAGCCGTCGGGCCTCACGGATGCAGCCCGGTCGATCCTTCGGAGGCGCTTGCGCAAGAGGCTCAGCGCGAGGGCCTTCGTTCCCAGTGCCCGACCACGCTCGATCTCGGGCAGCCAGGCGTAACGAAGCGGCGTGTAGCAATAGCACACATGCAACGCGTCGGAGCGCGTGCGCACGTTGGCGGCGAACGCATGCGACGAGGAGATGACGAGGTCGTACTCCTGGAGGTCAAGCCGAGAAAAGTAGTGCGGCATGACCGGGAGGAGATTCCGCCAATGCCCGGGATGCTCGACTCGCTGGCGAATCCCGGGCAGTGACGCAATCTTCGACTCCCGCACGATCGCGGCAGCCAGACCTGCCGGCAGCAACTCACGGGCGGCGTGAAACGTGTAGATGTCAGGAGAGGCGTCTACGAACAAGCCCGTGCGCATCGCCTCGACTACCCGCTCCGCGCCGTGAAAACCCTGGAACCAGTCATGCACGATCGCAGTCTGCGCGGCTATCGGCGGAGGGCCTGCCTCTACCTCGTTCTGTTCCGGGAAGCCGAACTGCTCGGCAGCGTCTAACACTTGATCGGGGCTCCGCACCCGAACGGAAAGACCTTGCGATCACGGGTCGGCTCGAGCGAGAAGGCAAGTGAGGCGTCTGCGGTGGCCGCAACACGAGCGCGGAGGTTCGTCCCAGCGAACGGACGGATACTTCGCGTAAAGAGGCCGTGTGGGTTTGTCGAGAGTAGCGTGAGGCGGCTCCATCCCCGCTTCGTGTGCCCCTCCACGACGACCTGTTGCGAGGAGCCGCCAGGCGTTCGACCCCAGATCATGATCTCAGTCCCGCGGCGAAACGCAACGAAGGGGAAGCGGAATGCTCGGAGAGCCGGCTTCGGCTTGTCCAACGCGAGATCCTTGCCGCCGTAGAAATAGAGACCGGACTGATATGGGCTCGTCGAGAGTGGGTTGTCGCGTAGAAGAAACCACGTCACGAGGCTCACCTCCGAGCGCCACATCTGATACAGGGCCTGCGCGACCCATCGCGCGTGTAATCGGAGCGGTACCCCGCGCGGATCGGGCCCGTCGCTGTCCCAGCTGAACTCCGTGACAAAAAACCGTACCGGATGTTTGGAAACGACGTGACGTGCCCGGACGGCCGCCTTCAGGAGTGCATTCATTTTCGGCAGGTCGCCGAGCGACGCGTCGTCGGCGCTGTACGCGCGATGCGTCGGCCCACCGTTTGTGTACGGGTTGTGAGCCCACGCGTCGAATTGCACCCGTGCAGCACAGGTTGGTCGGTACGGCGGCCTCCGCGACATGCAGAGGAGTGCCCGCATGAAGCGCATCGGCGCTGTGACATGGATATCGCGGGACCGGTGGCCGAACGGCGCCGTCCCACCGGCGATCACGAGATTGCCCTCATCCACGCCGTGCACCGCAGGAGTGAACGCTTCGAGCATCCGGCGGTACGCGGCCGGCGAGACGGACTCGCGTCCTCGGAATTGCGGCGAAAGTTCCCGTCCCGCATTCGGTTCGTTCCAGAGCTGCCAGTAACGAACGGCGGGAAGAGGCGTCCCGTCGACCACGAAGTCGCCCCTGAAGCGCGTCGCTGCAGCCCGTGCAAACCGACCGAGCTCCCGCAGATCGGGCCATGTGGTTCCACGCCCTCCAGCAGCATCCCGTGCCCAAGTCGGCGCTCGCGAGATGGCGATGATTGGCTGGAGCCCAGCGGCGACGGCGCGCCGCACCTGCCCGTCGGTCAAAGACCAGTTGTACGCCGCAGCGGCGGGGTTGGCCGCCTCGAAGTCGGCGGGACGGGGATCGGGGGCCACCCAGCTCCAATAGACAACGATCCGAACGGTCGTGGCCCCGGCGCTGCGGATCCGCTGGAAGGCCACGGCGGCCGAGGGCCCCGTCAACGCCGAAGGATCGATCACGCCGGTGTCGAGACGATCCGCGCCCGCTTGGGCGGGCGGGGCCAAAAGCAGCGGCAGACAGGCGAAGAGGACGAGTCGACGCACTCGCTCCCCGAGTCTAGAGAGGCCTCCAGTCGGCGCCTCGCCAGGTGAGGGGCGGGAGTACGTTCAGGAGCGGGCGATCACTCGAGGAGCTTGAGGCGCGCGAAAGCTCAGACTCGGGCAACGATCGCCTCGGCCGTGAGCTCGAGCCCCGACGCGAGGTCGACCTGCGGCTCGTAGCCGAGCATCTCGCGGGCTGCGCTGATGTCGGCCCAGGAGTCGCGGATGTCGCCCGGACGGGTCGGCTCGTAGCGCTTCTCGACCGGCTTGCCGAGTATGACCCCGATCGTTTCGGCGACGTGATTGACGCTTGCGGGCGAGCCCGCTGCGATGTTGAACGTACGCCCCCTCGCGTCCGGCGCGTCCGCCGCGCGGATTGTGGCGTCGACGACGTTGGCGACGTACGTGAAGTCGCGGGTCTGCTCGCCGTCGCCGTAGATCGTGATCGGCTCGCCCTGGTCGATCGCGGCGATGAAGAGCGGGACGGCTGCCGCATACTGCGAATACGGGCTCTGCCGCGGCCCGAAGACGTTGAAGTACCGCAGGACAACGGTTTCGAATGAGTGGTAGACGCGGCCGAAGCTGATGCAGTACCGCTCCGCCGCAAGCTTGGCGACACCGTAGGGACTGATCGGGTCCGGCGGCGTCGATTCCGACGTCGGCAGCTCGCGGCTGGACCCGTACACGGACGTCGACGACGAGAAGATGACACGGCGTACGCCTTCGTCCCGCGCGGCCAGAAGAACGTTGAGCGTGCCCTCGACGTTCACGGCGCTGGAGGTGAGCGGATCCTGCACGGAGCGCGGCACGGAGCCGAGCGCGCCGAGGTGATACACGACCTCGACGCCGCGGATCGCAGCGTGGACGCGCTCATACGAGCGAAGCTCTCCTTCGACGACCTCGACCTCGAGACCGTCGAGATTCGCGCGGTTCCCAGTGGAGAAGTTGTCGAGCACGCGGACGTCGTCGCCTCGTTCGACGAGCGCGTTCACGAGATTCGAGCCGATAAAGCCGGCGCCGCCGGTGACGAGTGCCTTCATGCCGTCATTTTCCCTGAGCGACGGCCCGAGTCCTCTGAGCAGCCGCTGTGGCTGCCAGCCCGAAGCCGAGCCAGGTGACCGCATCGAGCGGGATTCCCGCCACGAGGCCCTGGCCGCCCCAGATCCCCATCGCGGCCAGGATCGCGAAGGCGGCGACGGCTCCCGGCGGGGCATTCGCGCGGAGAGCCAGCACCAGCGCCAGTGCGAAGGGCGCCAGCCAGAGGACGAGCCCGATCAGGCCGAGGTCGGCGGCGGCCTGCACGTAGGCGTTCTGCACGCCCCATGGGTGCTCGCGCGTCGGGAACGCGAGGGGCGACACGTCGGGAAACTTCCTCCGCGCTGCGGGAAGCTCCGGGTCGACGGTCTCCGGCTCGGTCGACGCTTGCCACCCGGCACCCGCGATCGGATGCTCACGCCAGATCCGGTACCCGATGTACGCGAGCAGCGTGTGGTGCGAGTACGTCTGGATGTCGGCGGTCTGCGTCTCCCTGCCCTTCACGTGCAGAAACCGCAGGAAGTTCTCGAAGTCGCCCGCGCGCAGGATCAGGACGCCGGCCGCGACGACTGCGACAACGGTGCCGGTCAGAGCGAGGTCGCGCATTACGAGCCGCCGCCTTCGCGAGATCGCGTACACGAGCCCGGCCGCGCCGACGGCAGCGCCGATCAGCCCGGCGGTCGCCCCCGCAATGATCATCCCGAGTGCACCGCTAGCGATCGCGATCCAGCCGGCGCGCTTCTGCGCGAGCAGGACCGCTGCCAGACCGATGCCGAGCGCGAACGCCGAGAGCGCTGCGAAGTCGGAGTGTCCGAGAAACGAGGGTTGCCGGCGCCCGGCCGCCCACGCGTGCGCGATGTCCACGCCGAAGATCTGCAGCAGTCCGAAGAACGTCGCCGCCACGCTCCACGCGACGATCGCTGCGGCCACGAGCTCCCAGTCCGTGCGCCGTCGCAACACGAGCGGCGCCGACACCGCGAGGAGTGAGTACTCGGCGAATTTCACAGCGGTGACGACGTTGTCGAGCGACTCGGAGCGGACCAGGATCCACACCAGCAGAGCTGCCGACACGACCCAGAGCGAGAAGCTCGGCCAGAGGGGTGCAAAGCCGCTGCGGAGCCCTTCGCGCAGCGCGAAGGCTGCAACCACGAGCACTGCGACATCCGAAGCCTCGATGCCGAGGTGCGTCGACCCGAGAGGAACCCGCACGCCGAGCTGGTACTCGATGTGCAGGAAGAGGAACGGCATTGCAAGCGCCAGCGCGGCCGCCCCGGGCCTGATTCCGGAACGCGCAACGGCGCGCGCCCGTAGAGCAAGGGTCTCGGCCACGAGGCGAGTCTAGGTAGACCCCACCCTAGAATGGTGCCTCTGATGCGCTCTCGGCTCTTCTGGCGCCGCTCGGCCGCCGCCGCCGGGACCTATGCCTCAGCAGCTCTCGGCTTCGGCGCCACGGTCGTCGCTCTCCACGTCTTCTCGACGGAGACCTTCGGCCTCTACGCCCTCGTCCTCGCTGCGACGGCATTCGTCCAGAGCCTCCTCGATCTCACCGTCGAGGAGGCCCTGGTCAAGTTCGGGTTCCGCTATTCCGAGCGCGGCGACTGGGGTCGGCTGCGGCGTCTCTTCGAGAGCGCGATCAAGTTCAAGCTCGCCGGCGGCGTCCTGGCGACGTTGTTGCTCCTCGGTCTCGCGCCCGCTGCCAATGCGCTGCTGAACAAGAGCGGGCTGACGACGCCGCTGCTGATCGCTGCCTTCCTGCCGCTCGCGCAATGCACCGAGAACGTGGGCGGGGTCGCGATCATCTTGCGAGGGCGCTACGACGTCCGCGCGTTCTTCCTGTTCGTCTCGATGGCGCTGCGTTTCACCGGGATCGCGGTTGCAGCGTCTCACGGACTGACCGCGACGATCACGGCTATCGTCGTGACACAGGTCGTTGCGACGATTGCGATCAGCGTCGCCGGATGGATCGCGTACCGGCGCTTCCCGCAGGCGCCCTCAGTTCCCCTCGGTGAGGAGCGACGGGACATCCTCTCGTTCGTCTGGCAGTCGACGGCGGCCACCGCCGTCATCTCGCTGACGGCGCCGCTCTCGCTGCTCGTGCTCGGCCGCGTTGCGTCGACGCGGCAGGTGGCGTTCTTCCGCGCGGCCATGTCGCCGCAGCAGGCATTCGCCGTCGTCTCCGCTCCGGCGCGCCTGATTCTCCTGACGGAGCAGACGCGCGACTGGGAGCGCGGCACGCGACAGGTTGTCTTCGCCGGCACCAAGCGCTACATGCTCGGGATGACGGCCGTCGCCGCGGTGATCCTGCCGCCGTTGCTCGTCTTCACACCGGAGCTGGCGAAGCTCCTGTTCTCTGCGAAGAACGTCGGCGCCGTCGATGCGACCCGGATCATGATCGTCGCCGGCGCGCTGCGGATGATCTACGGCTGGACGAAATCGTTCCCGGTGTCGATCGGGCGTCCGGCGTTGCGCATCTGGACGCACGGGCTCGAGATGATCGTGCTCGTTCCCCTCGCCGGCGTGCTCGGCGCGGAGTGGGGCGCGACGGGGGCGGCCGCGGCCGTCCTCATCTCGAGCATCGTGTTCTGCCTCGCGTGGACGGTGCTGTTCATCCGGATCCAGCGCGAGCCCGCCTCCGCAGCCACGTCCGGCTCGTCGCTCGAGGCGGCGGTGCCGTGAAGGTCGTCGTCGTCTCTGGGATCTGGCCGCCTGACGTCGGTGGCCCAGCGAGCCACGCGCCCGATGTTGCGCGTTTTCTGATGCAACGCGAGCACGACGTCGAAGTCGTCACGACGGCCGTGGCCACGCCTGCACCGGAGGAATTCCCGGTGCGCTGGGTCTCCCGGCGGCTGCCGAAAGGGGCGATCCACTTGCGTGTCGCCGAACTGATCCGGTCGCGGGCGCGCCGCGCCGACGTCGTCTACACAACCGGAATGTTCGGCCGCAGTGCGACCGGTGCGCTTGCTGCGGGACGGCCATACGTGGTCAAGCTGACCTCCGATCCGGCCTTCGAGCGCTCGCGCCGGCGCGGTGTCGTTACCGGAGACGTGGAGGACTTCCAGGCGGGCGGCGGCGGCCCGGTCGCGGCAGCGTTGCGACGCGCGCGGGATTTCGAGCTTCGTCGCGCCGCTCACGTGTTCTGTCCCAGCGCGTACCTGCGTGAACTCGTGCTGTCCTGGGGCGTGCCGCCGGAGCGCGTCAGTGTCCTGCCGAACCCGGCGCCTGCCGTACCCGATCTCCCGCCACGGGACGAGTTGCGGCGCACGTTCGGGCTGAACGGCGCGGCGCTCGCGTTCGCGGGACGCCTCACGGCACAGAAGTCGCTCGGGCGCGCGCTGGAGGCCGTTGCGGGTGCGGACGGCGTCAGCCTCGTCATCGCGGGCGACGGTCCGGACCGCGATCCGCTCGAGGCACGGGCGCGGGAGCTCGGCATCGCGGAGCGGGTCAGTTTCCTCGGCGCGCAGCCACGGCAACGCGTCGTCGAGCTCTTCCGAGCGGCGGACGCGACCATTCTCTCCTCGAGCTGGGAGAACTTCCCGCACACCGTGGTGGAGGCGCTCGCGGTGGGAACGCCAGTGCTCGCAATGGAAGCAGGGGGTGTCGCGGAGGTGGTTCGAGACGGAGTGAACGGCCTGCTTGTCCCGGCGGGTGACACCGATGCGCTCGGCGAGGCCGTGCGGCGCTACTTCGGCGACGACGCGCTGCGTGAGCGGCTGCGCGCCGCGGCCGCCGAGTCCATCGCCGCGTACGCACCGGAACGCGTCTTCGGCGAGCTCGAGTCCACGCTGCAACGGGTCACTCGCACGTGAGACCGCGAGTCCTCTTCGTCTCGCGCCGCGTCGAGCTGCCGCTCGCGCCGAGCCTCGCGCGCAAGTGGGACGCGATCGGCGAGCAGCTCGACTTTCGGGTGCTCGCCGGCGGCAACGGCGGCAACGGAACCTTCCGGCTTGCGCGCGAGCTTCCCGCCCTGGACGGTCCGGCGTTCTTCGTTGCGTTGCCGGTGCGGATCGCGCGTGTGCTGCGTGACTTCCGCCCGCATGCAGTCCTGGCGCAGGGTGCACACGAGACTGCAGCCGCGCTGTCCGCACGAAGGCTCGCACGGACCGACACAGCGGTTATCGCGGACCTGCACGGCGACTGGCGCGCGCCGACGCGACTCTACGGCTCGCGCTTGCGCACGATCCTGAACCCGGTCGCGGACCGGGTGGCCGTCGCCGCGTTGCGAAACGCGGACGGCGTTCGCACCGTGACGGGTTACACCACGGGCCTCGTGCGCGAGCTGGGCCTGGAGCCTTCGGATGAGTTCCCGGCATACATGGACTTCGACTCGTTTCTGCAGGATCCACCCGCGCCGCTGCCGCAACGGCCGCAGGCGCTGTTCGTCGGTGTGCTCGAGCGCTACAAGAACGTGGACGGTCTCGCCGAGGCGTGGCGGCGTGCGGCGCCGCAGTTGCCCGACGCTCGGCTGAAGCTCGTCGGGTCGGGCGCCTTGCAGCCCGTCGTCGAGGAACTCGTCCGCGACTTCCCTGAGCAGGTGAGCTGGACGGAACGGCTGTCGCAGCGTGAGATCTCAGCCGCCCTCGATGCGTCGACGTTCCTCCTGCTGCCGTCGCGCTCCGAGGGCATGGGGCGGGTCATCGTGGAGGCGTTCTGCCGCGCGCGGCCTGTGGTGGCCAGCCGCGTCGGCGGCATTCCCGATCTCGTCGAGGACGGGTCGAACGGGCTGCTGGTCGAGCCGGGCAACACGAACGGCCTCGTTGACGCGATCGTGCGGCTCGCGGACGACCGCTCGTTGGCCGAGCGGCTCAGCGCGGGAGCACAGGCAAGCGCCGGCCTCTGGACGATCTCTCCCGAGGAGTTCGCCGGCCGCTTGCGGGCGATGGTCGAGCGGATCACAGGGCTAAAGTAGGTCGCGATGCGAGCGGAGCGGATCAAGCAGGTGTTGAAGAACTCCGTCTACCGGACGATCGGCGAGACGGCTTCCGCGATCGGCGCGAACGGCAACGGCGACCGCAGTCTCCGCGTGCTGATGTACCACAAGGTCAACGACCTGCCGGGGAATCCGCTCACCATGCCGGTCTCCCTCTTCGACGAGCAGATGGACCAGCTCCGCGAGCTCGGCTATGCGGTCGTCGGCCTTCAGGCGGTGCTCGACCACTACGTGGATGACAAGCCGCTGCCGTCACGGGCGGTGCTTATCACGTTCGACGACGGCTACCACGACAACCTCGACAATGCGGCGCGCGTGTTGGGCAAGTACGGCTACCCCGCCGTGCTGTTCGTGCCGATCGGCTATCTCGACGACCGGCATCCACTGCCGCACGAGGAGCATCTCGCGGCGCAGGGGATCCTCAACCGCACGATCGATTGGAACGAGCTTGCGGCGCTCGAGCGCGAGGGGATCCGCATCGAGTCGCACGGCATCTCGCACCGGCCTCTGGCCGACCTCGAGGTGGACGAGGCGGCGCGCGAGATCACGCTGTCGAAGCTGCGGCTCGAGGAGCGGCTCGGCCGTCCGGTCCGCGCGTTCTCCTACGTGAAGGGCTCCGAAGCGCACTACAAGCAGGTGCACCTTTCACTCGTCCGCCAGGCAGGGTACGACGTCGCGTTCACCGCTGTCTCGGGCGCGAACTCCCAGACCACCGATCCGCTGCAGCTTCGGCGGTACAACATCGAGCCGTATTCCCCGCGCACGTTCGAGCTCGTCCTCGCCGGGGCCTGCGATCTGATCTCGTTGAAGGACACCGTGTCGGGCACTCACGCGCGCCGTCTCTTCAACGCGGCGCTCGGCACGTCCAGCAAATAGGTGTCAGGCTACGAGCTGGCGGCGTACGTGCCGGCGCAGCGGGAGGACTACCTGCGGCTGCTGCGCGAGGCGTGGGGGGAGGCCGCACTGAGCGGGGCGGAGTTCGACTGGTGGTTCTCACGCAACCCGGCGGGCTCGCTGATGTCGGTCGCGCGGGACGGGGATCGCGTGGTCGGAGTGGCCGCTCACTCGCTGTCTCGCATGATCCTCGGAGGCGAGGAACGGACTGCGACGTTCTCCGTGCATGCGACGACCGACCCGGTTGCGCGCGGGCGCGGTGTCTTCGTGGGGCTCGAGCGAAAGCACGAGCAGGAGGCCGAGGCCGAAGGCGCCGCCGCCACGTTCGCGTTCGCGTCGGCGCCGACGGCTCCCCTCTTCCTCGGCCCACTCGGGTGGACGGAGGTGGGCCACTTGCGTATCTGGGCGCGCCCGCTGCCCCGACTGAGCCTCCGCCGCGCAGGGGACAGGATCGAGCGCTTCGACTTCGAAGGCGATGCAGCTGCCGGCTGGCCGAACCACGTCGTGCGCGACGCGGAATACCTGAACTGGCGTTATCTCGATTCGCCGCGCGACTACGTCGCCTACCGTGCAGGCGAGGGCTACGCCGTGCTCGGTCACAAGCGGCACAAGGGGCAGCCGATTGCGTTCGTGGCCGACCTCGTTGGCCCGCTGCGCCCGCTCCTGCGGGCGTGTGTCGGGGGCGTCAAGTCCGGGACGCGCGCGTTGATCGCCCTGCCCGGTCACGGCGAGCACGCCGCGTATCTCTCGAGCGGGTTCGTCCCGACGCCGATGTCGCTTCACTTCATGGGCAAGCCGCTGGCGGGCGAGCTCGACCCCGACCGGCGCGCGTGGCGCTTCACGCTCGGTGACACGGACTTCTTCTGATGAAACGGCTGATCTTCCTCACGCAGAGCGTCGATCCTCGCCATCCGGTCCTCGCGGCGACGATCCCGAAGATCCGTGCGCTCGCCGAGCGGGTGGACGAGGTCGTGGTGCTCGCGCAGTCAGGACGCGGCGAGGGCCTGCCCCCGAATGTCGAGGTGCGCACGTTCGGCGCCGGTTCGCAGCTCGGCCGGGGCTGGCGCTTCGAGCGTGAGCTCGCGCGGGCGCTGCCCGCGGGCGCGGTGCTCGCGCACATGATCCCGCTGTACGTGCTCCTCGCCGCCCCGCTCGTGCGACCTAGGGGGACTCCTCTGCTGCTCTGGTACACGCACTGGAAGGCGTCGACGACGCTCCGTGCCGCCGAGAAGCTCGCGACCGCCGTCATCAGCGTCGACCGGCGCTCCTTTCCATTGAGCTCGGCGAAGGTGCGGGCGATCGGGCACGGTATCGACGTGAACGAGTTCGATTGCTCAGCTCACGACAACCACGACGGCCTGCACGCGCTCGTGCTTGGCCGTTACTCACCGGCGAAGGGCATCGACACGATCCTGCGGGCGGTACAGCAGGTGAACGGAGCCGAGGTCGAACTGCACGGGGCGGCGCTGAACGCGCTCGAGCAAGGTCATCGCCGCGAGCTGGAGCGCCACGGCATTCCACTCGGGGATGCGGTCCCGCGTTCCGAGCTGCCTGAACTGTTCGCGCGCGCCGACCTGCTCGTCAACAACATGGAGGCCGGCGCTCCGGACAAGGTCGTCTACGAGGCCGCCGCGTCGTGCCTGCCGGTGCTCGCGTCGAACCCGGTGTTCGACGAGCTGTTCGCCGGCTATCCGCTCGCGTTCGACCGCGAATCGCCTGAGTCTCTTGCGGAGCGGCTGCGCTGGTTCACGGCTCTCAGCGCCGACGAGCGTGCCGAGATCGGACGCACATTGCGTGAGCGCGTGACACGGAGCCACTCCGTGGACACGTGGGCGGAGGGCGTTCTGGCGGCCGCGTCGTGAACGGCAACGGCACCGTGCTGCACCTGCAGAAGGTCGCCGGCATCTCGGGCTCCGAGGCGCACCTGCTCTCGCTCCTGCCGCAGCTGAAGGAGCGCGGCTGGGACATCCGGTTCCTGATGCTGCACGAGCACGAGCCGGGTGCGTGGGACTTCGCGCGCGAGCTCACCGCTCGCGGGATTCCGCTCGACTCGATCCCGCTCGCCGCCGACGTCGACCCGGTCGCCTTCCTGCGGCTCGCGGCCCATCTCGGGCGGAGCCGCCCGCGGATCCTGCACACGCATCTCGTGCATGCCGACGTGTACGGCCAGCTCACGGGAGCGCTCACCGGCGTACCCGTGCGCGTCTCGACGAAGCACGGCTTCAACGAGTTCCGGGAGAACCGTGGCTTCGCGCTAGGCGACCGTGCGATCGCGAGCCTCGCGCACACCCACATCGCGATCTCGCGCGGACTTGCGCACTACCTGGAGGAGGTCGAGGGCTTCGACGCCGGGAGCTTCGAGATCGTCCACTACGGCATCGAGCCGGACGGATCGCCGCAGCCGTACAAAGGCGGCGAGCCGCGTCTGCTCTGTGTAGGGCGCCTCATCCCGATCAAGGGCCACATCGTCTTGCTGCGCGCGTTTGCTGAAGCGCGGGGGCGGCTGCCATCGCTCACGCTCGACGTCGCGGGGCGTGGCCCGCTCGAGCCCGCGCTGCGTGCACTCGCGAAGGAGCTCGGAGTGGACGACGCGATCCGCTTTCTCGGCCATGTCGCGCCGATCCAGCGCGCGGTCGAGAGCTCCGCGGTCGTTGTCGTTCCGTCGATGGGCGAAGGGTTCGGCATGGTCGCGCTGGAAGCGATGGAGCGAGCGCGGCCGGTGATCGCGGCGGAGATCGGCGGCCTCGGTGAGCTGGTCGAGGACGGCGTCACGGGTCGGTTGGTCCCGCCCGGAGAGTCGGAGCCCCTCGCCCAGGCGATCATCGAGCTTGCCGGCGACCTGGAGACCGCCGCCGCAATGGGAGAGGCGGGCCGTCGCCGCGCTCTGGAGCACTTCCTGCAAACGCGTTGCACCGAACGAACAGAGCTCCTCTACGAAGCCGCCATCAACGGCCACCGCTGACCTGTCCCCGGGGTCAGACCCGTGCTGTTCGGCGCGTGTCGCTTCGAGCTGGGGTCAGACCCGTGCTTTTCGGGACGCGTTGCTTGGAGCTGGGGTCAGACCCGTGCTGTTTAGGACGCGTCGCTTCGAGCTGGGGTCAGACCCGTGCAGCTCGGGACGCGTCGCTGCTCAACCGCTCGTAGACGGCGAGGGTGCGGTCTGCCATTCGCGCCACGCTGAACTCGTCTCGCGCCCGCGCATGGCCGCGCGCACCGAAGTCGCCCGGGCTTGCGAGAGCTCGCGTGATCGCAGCCGCGAGCGAGGCGGGGTCATCGGGTGGGACCAGCAGGCCAGTTTCACCGTCGACGACGATCTCCGGGATCGAGCTCACCCGTGTTGCGACGATCGGCAGCGAGGCGAGCATCGCCTCGAGCAGTGCGAGGCCGAAGCCTTCCCAGCGGGCGGGGTGCACGAGCAGATCCGCGCGGCGTAGCCAGGCGGCTACGTCCGGGACTCGGCCCGGCAGGTGGACGGGAACGCCAAGGGACGTCGCCAGCTGCTCCAGCTCGGCACGCTGTGGCCCTTCCCCGAGGACGACGAGCTGGGCATCGGGATGGCTCGCTAGAACTTCCGGAAGCGCACGTATGGCGACCTCGATGCCTTTCTGTGGCTCCAGTCGCGAGACCGCGAGCAAGACGCGTGCACCGTTCGGAACCTCGTCGGGGTCGTTCACGCCCCATGCCTGCGGCAGGTCGTCCAGGCCGTAGTGGATCACCTCCACCCTGTCCGCGCGTATGCCGACGCGCTCGACCTGGAACCGGGCGAGAGCGTGCGTGATCGCGATCACCTTCGACGCCCTGCGGGCGAGGGCTCGCTCGACGAAGCGGAAAGTGCCGGCGCGGAAGGGGTCGTCATTGTGTTTCGTCGAGACGAGCCGCCGTGCACCGAGCGCGCCGTAGACGTCGGCATGCACGAGATGGGTGTGCACGAGATCCGCCTTCCGAGTCGCGCGGCGCACGCGTAGCGCGAGGCGCGGGTCGAGATCACGCGGCGCCGGCAACCGCTCGAACGGCACGGTGAGAGCCTCGTAAAACGGCTCCGGCTCCCGCGAGTGATCGTCGAGACCTAGGAAGCTCACGTCGACTCCCCGCTCCGCCAGCGCGGGCAAGAGCGTCAGTAGGTGACGCTCCGAGCCCCCGATGCCGCCGATCCTGTGGACGTGCAGGACCCTCACGTCGATCTACGCCGGCGCGACAACGCCCACTCGAGCGCACACGCTCCAAGCAGCGCAATCAGGAAGTCCGTGGACACGCGGTAGCGCGTCGCGCCGACGAACACCATCGCAGCGACAGTCTGATACGCCAGCACTGCCAGCGCCAACGCGACGAACCGCCGTGGGCCGACGAAGATCCCGACCAACCCGATCAGGTACAGGAACGACGTATAGAGCGGCTGCGCCCAGTCGCGGATCGCGCCGCGCCCTGAGTCCGTCGCCGACGCGGTCGTCCGCGGATCCCACTCCATGCGCACCGCCTGCGCTGCGAGCTTCGCCTTCTCGCCGGGATGCTCACGCACGAATTCCCAGGCACGGTCCTGGTAGTAGCGTTGGTTGGCGCACTCGTCGACGTGGATCTTGCGGCCGGACTGCCGGTAGATGTCCCGTGCCTCCTCCGGGTTCGGGAACGGATGTCCCGGCGGATCGTGCACGTCGTCGATCCACTTCCCTCGTGCAAGCAGGTCGTAGGTCTGCGCGTTGTTCGCCTTCCATAGCGCGCGGCCGTCGGTCGTCAGTGCGAAGCAGCCGACCTCCATCTTGTTGCGAACCACCCAGGGCGTTACGACCAACCCGGCGGCCACTACGACGGCCAGCGGCGCCCAGCCCCAGCCGTTGCGGAAGAGCAGGTAGAAGGCGATCACGACCGGGAGGAGGACAAGTCGCACGTTGCCGAGAATCGCCAGCCCGGCGTAGATGCCGGCCGCCATTGCCCACCCCGCGGACCGACGATCCGCCGCGATCAGCGCGCACAGCACAAGCGCGGCAGCGAGCAGCTGGTCGAGGATCTCGCGGTTCAGATGAACGTCGTGCCAGATGAGGTAAGGGTTGAGCGTCGCGACGACCGCAGCGAAGACGCCGGCGCGGCGCGAGAGCAGGCGCGCGCCGATCGCGTAGACAAGGAACGCCGTCGCTGTCGCGACGAGGATCTGCACGCCCCCGACCGACCACCAGGCGCGGCCGAAGATCCAGTAGACCGGGATCAGGAAGAAGCCGTAGAGCGGCTGTGTGTACGCGGACGGCTCACCCGGGATGAAGCCGAACGTCCCGTGATCGACGAACGTCCGGGCGAAGTCGTCGCTCTTGTCGGTGAAAGCCGTGAGGATGTCGTCGCGTTCGTAGAGCAGGACGGCTAGCCGGGGACCGATCGCAGCGACGGCGATCAACCAGAGGTGAAGACGCCCCACGCCGCCGCTCACGCGGCAGCCACTAGCACCGGCGCCTCGACGTGCTCGCGCACCCAGAGCTCCAGCATCAGCAGGCACCAGAGCCGGTGGCCGTGGTCGGCCTCCCCCGACTCGTGCTCGCCGAGCAGGCGGCGCACCTCGTCGGGCCGAAACCAGCCGCGGTCGGTGAGCAGCAGGTCGTGCGCCGTCTCCCGCAGGTCCTCACGGAACCACCGACCGAGCGGAACACCGAAGCCGGTCTTTCCCCGTCGCGCGACAGCAGGGGGGAGGTCGGCAGCGAAAGCACGCCGCAAAGCGACCTTGCCCTGGCGTCCGCGGATCTTGAGCGAGTCCGGCAGAGCAAGGCCGAGTGCCACCACCTCGTGGTCGAGGAACGGCGAGCGCAACTCGAGCGAGTGCGCCATCGATGCGATGTCGGCCTTCAGCAGCAGGTCGCCGGGGAGATACGTCTCGACGTCGAGCAGCTGCAGCCCCGTGATCCCGGGACGTGAGGGCTCGAGGTGAATCGGCTGCGCACGTCCGGCCTCGGCCCAGAGAGCGCGCCGCGCCTCGAGCGAGAAGACCTCCATCAGCCGCGCGTAACGTTCGGGCGGGGGCACCGCGGCGACGTCGAGGAAACGGGCGATGCGGAAGAACGGTGACCTCGGCTCTCGGCGTGCGCCGGGAACGCGCCGAATTGCAGCGGCTGCGAGCCGAGCAGCCGGCCTAGGAACACGAGCAGCCAGGCCATACGCGAAGTAGCGCTCGTACCCGGCGAAGGCCTCGTCGCCCCCGTCGCCCGCCAGGGCGACCGTGACGTGCCGGCGCGCCTGCTCGGCAATCAGGAACGTCGGCAGCGCCGCCTCGTCACCGAGCGGCTCGTCGTAGGCGGCCGCCAGGCGAGGCAGCGTGGCCGCGACGTCTTCCTGCAGCTCCAGCTCCTCGTGCACGGTGCCGTAGCGCTCGGCGACCGTACGCGCATAGGCGCGCTCGTCGTACCGCGCGTCGGAGAACCCGACCGTGAACGTACGCACTGGCTGCGGCGACGCCTGCGCCATCAGCGCGACGACGACGCTCGAGTCGATTCCGCCCGAGAGGAGGGCGCCGAGCGGGACGTCCGCGACGAGGCGCTTGCGCACGGCCTCGCCCACGGTCGCACGCACTCGCTCGACCCACTCCTCTTCGGTCACGCTTGGTTCTGCCGGATCTGGCTGCCAATAGCGCTCGACGTGCACGCTGTCGCGTTCGGCGACGAGGAGATGTCCGGGCGGAAGCTTCTCGACCCCGCGGAGCCCCGTTCGATCTCGGGGGATGTACTGGAGCGCGAGGTAGTCGTCGATCGCGTCGAGGTCGACGTCGCGCGGAAGGCCGGGCAGCCGCAGCAGCGCCTTCAGCTCGGAGGCGAACGCGAGTGTCCCGTCGGGCAGCCGTGTCCACAGCAACGGCTTCTTGCCGAGCCGGTCACGCGCGAGCACCAGCCGTTCGCGTCCGGCGTCCCAGAGCGCGAACGCGAACATCCCGTGCAGTCGCTCGACGAAGCGCGGGCCGCTCTCCTCGTAGAGGTGCGGCAGTACGGGTGTGTCCCCGGTTCCGCGGATCTCGTGCCCGCGGAGCTCCTCGCGCAGCGAGCGGAAGTTGTAGATCTCGCCGTTGAAGACCGCAGCAACGTCACCCGACTCGTTCGTGACCGGCTGGTAGCCCGTGTCGAGGTCGATCACCCGGAGCCGCTGGTGGCCGAGCACGCAGTGGCCGAACACGTCCGTCGAGCCTTCGTCGGGCCCGCGGTGGACAATCGCCGCCCGCATGGCGTCCACGAGCTCGGGATTCGGCGCGCCCTCAGGCGAATAGAGTCCGGCGATGCCGCACACGGGGGACATACTGCACGGGCGGTACGCCGTCGTCTCGTGTCATGTGGAGCGACCGCTCCATGACGAGGTGTGGAGGCGCTTCTCCGCTCTGCAGAAGCGACGGCCGGGCCGGTTCGCCATCGCCGCGCTGATGAGGCCGCCCGCCGAAGGCGAGGACAGGGAGCTGTGGCTGGAGCGGGCGCGCGAGGCGCAGGCCCGCGGTCCCTTCGGGCTCCACACGCACTGGACGGCGCCTGACCACGCACGGCCGACAGGCGGCGATCCGGCCGCGCTCGTACGGGAGCAGGGGGAGTGGCTGCGCTCGGTCGGTCTCGCGGCCCGTTTCTTCTGCGGCGGGGGCTGGTACCTGGACGCGAACGTGGCGGAAGCCGTGGCCGAGCTCGGCTATACGGACTGCACCGCGACCGCGTTTCGTCCGGACTACCTGGCGTCCGACGCACCCCGGCTGGAGCTGCAGGAGCCGGTCTGGCTCGACCTGCCGAGCGGCAGGCGCTTGCTCGAATTGCCGACCACGCACTCGATCGGCATGCTCGCGCGCGGCTTGCTCGGTCCTTTTCGCCGTCCCGTCGTGCACGCGTACTTCCACGACACCGATCTTCTGGACGTGCGGCGGCGCGCCGCTCTCGCGGTTGGGCTTGTGTTTCTCGGCTTGAAGAGGACCGCGCTCGACCTCGAAGAGCTTCAGCGCGGCTTTCGCCCCGAGAAGACGATGTCGTTCGCGAATAGCCGTGCGTGAACCGGCACGAGCCGGCCGGCGATGAAGTTCAGCCGTGGATCGTCGAAGCCCGCAAGGAGCGCCCGCACGTCGTCCGCGGAGAACATCTGCAGGTGGGTCGGATCGTCTTCCGGTTTTCGTCCGGCCAGGAAACGCAACCGGTTCTTCAGACGGTAGGCGTTAGGAACCGACGCGACGAACCCGCCGCCGGGCCGCAACACGCGCCGCGCCTCTGCAACGAGACGGCGGGGATCGCGAAGGTGCTCGAGCAGCTCGCCGGCAACAACGACGTCGAAGGTCGCACCCTCGAACGGGAGCGGCTCGTCGAGGTCGGCCCAGCGCGTCTCGATACCGAGCTTTTGCGCTTCCGCCAGTGCCTCCTTGTCTGCGTCGACGCCGACTACCTCGTTCCCTTCGGCGTAGGCGCGGGTCAGGGCGCCGTCGCGGCAGCCCAGGTCGAGTACGCGCCTTCCCGGGCCGCCCACATGCTGGCGGAAGAGCTCGGCGCGCTCGGGGCCCGCGAAGACGAAGCCGGCGCCTCGCTCGAGCCGGTTGTGCTCCGCATAGCGTTGGCTTAGCTGCTCCAAAGGCATGGAACAGCGGAAAGTACACTGCACCCGGTGAGCACGAAGCCTGCCGTGCCGACGGAGCCTCGGCCGGCGCCCGTGGTCGAGGACATCCGGTCGGTCCGGCCCTACATCTTTTCCCGAGCAACTCTGAGCGCCGCCGGCCGCCGGCTGCTCAGCATCGCCGCGCTGGTGACTCTGGACCTGGCCGGACTCGTGCTCGGGATCTTCGTCGCCCTCATCCTGCGGGAGCTCTATCTCGGACAGTGGCCGCCGCTCAGGGGAA
>Ga0210378_10000087_pt1 | contig 39824 bp, 46 predicted proteins | sample PLM1_60_b1redo_FD_155465 | JGI IMG/M metagenome (GOLD analysis project Ga0210378, IMG submission 155465) | Groundwater sediment microbial communities from an aquifer in East River, Colorado, USA - PLM1_60_b1 redo | ecosystem: Environmental > Terrestrial > Soil > Riparian zone | place: USA: East... | reverse complement strand
AGTAGAACATTATTCATGTTAATTAGACAGAATTTAATTATGTAAAGTTTATCATTTCCATAATCACATTGATTAATATCCGTAAGCGTTCAGAGGATTGATAGTCTCAGAGGATTTCTTGTGGTTACATTCAAACTTGAAGAATAAGCCGACATTCCTGCAGTAGTAGACTCAATATTCTTACTCCCATAACCCATTTAAACTATAAAATCCTATATTCTTGTAATGTTAGCCCAAAATATGACGAGACTGTTTTTTATTATATTCGCAGTGGCAGTTTGGACAATAGGCAGTGGAATTATGATAGCAGAGGCAATATGGCCGTTCGATCAAGGAAATTCGTCGCAACAAATGAATCAAACAGGCAATCAATCCTCAACTGCATCAAACTCAACATCTCCTAGTCAATCCGCAAGCCCAGGGTATTAGAACGATCTAGTTATTATTTAGTTATCCGTCCTGCACGTGATTGGCGACCTGTCTCGCTCTCTTCATAGCGCTTGCTATATTAAATCCTCATATTACTAATTCAGTTTATGGGAATAGAACAAACATTACAGAAAGAAATCGAAGAATCAAAAAAATGGCTTAGTACAGAAAAAGAGGATACTACTTATAAAAGAGATCATAAAAAGAATTGAATTAATAAATTGGGTTCTAGAAAATATGAATAATCCTGATACTAGGATTTGTAACCTTATTGAATCTAAAATGAATGAAATTATACTATGAATAAATTAGACTCACCTAAATTTCATTTTCTATTATCCAGAGATATCTTCGTTCATCATTGAGAAAAGCATCAATGGCGATTTTAAAAATGCGATTATTTTTTTACTGAATTTAGGACTCCAAATTTGACCCATTTGAAAAATCAAATCCGTCGCGACGAATTTCTCTTTTTTGAATTATGATAGTGTTTAGTCTGTAACCTACGAGTTATTCTTACTGGTTCCGTTGATTTCTACTAGAGACTGTACTTCCGATTCGCCTTTCACGCTCATTGCTTTAATTTCTCCGATATTCTGTGCATAATATTTGTTTTCAACAATGTCAGGTTCAAGCGTTGAAAAATCCTTTGTTTTAAGTACGTTTGAGAAAGTGCCATATGGAACTGTAATCTTCTGATCCAAACTAAGGATTGTACCTTTGTCTTCAGCAACACCCTTTGAGAATTCTTGGTTATAGGTATCATCAACCTTAGGATTTGCCTCCATTATTACTCCAGCTTCCGCTCCTTTTACACCTGCTTCCCATGACCCTTCGTGACTTCCCTTGTTACTAAGGTCGGCGGTGTATTCACCCATATACCAGACATTTCCTTGATCATCCTGTGCGAACCAATCGTCTGTCGTTTCTTCGTGTTCCCCTTTCACGTACCCGTCATCATGTACGACGCGCGTAGTTATACCCGCTATCTCCTTTGTATCATTGGTGACTACAAACACGTCCCGTGTGGGCTCATCCTCGCTTTTACCTTCATAAATCATTGTGGTACCAGGTTTCAAAGGGAAATACTTATTATCAATTTTCAAGGGACTACTAAAATTAGATTTGTCAAAAACGTTTGACGCTGCCATTGCGTAGTTAATGCCCATAATTGTCCGCTGTTGATAATGTAATCCCAGACCAACTAAAATTAACGCCACGTTACTCGACATGATTAATCCTACAAAAATTAGAATTAATTTGATTTCCATGAGATCGAAAGTAAATTGCATAATTAATAAGATATTTGATACAAACATATCAGTGAATTAGTAATAATAAAAGGAAGAATCTATTAATCGCTTACACCCTTGTACCACTATATTATAAATAAACAAATTATTATGAAAAGCAGTTATTGTATCATTCCAATAGGAATTATCATATTGCTATTCCCCATGTTACCTCTGATTACGTATTTTGGATGGTGGCTAGTTTCTTATGGATGAGTCTGAAGATAATGTTGATAAAGTGTTATGTTTCATACAAGGTAATCCGGGTTCTCATTTACGCCGAATCAAAAGGGAAATTGGGATTTCAATGGGAACGGTTCAATATCATTTAGACAAATTAGAAAAGATGGGTAGGGTAACATCTACTAGACGTGGATTGTATAAATATTACTTTCCTGCTGGTCTTTTTAGAGAGAACGAAAAAGATATACTTGAGGTTCTGACTCATGAAACTGCGAGGAAAATTCTTATGTTTATAATAGAACAAAATAGTCCTTCTCAAACAGATATTGTCAATAGTGTAAGGATATCCGCTAGATCTATTAGCTGGCATGTTGGTAGGCTCATTGCTCTTAAAATGGTTAAGGAGATCAAAGATGGAAAATACAAGAGATATCAGCTACAAGATGACGCCAAGGATATCCTAACTCTTCTTAGGAACTACTATCCTAGCGTTTGGGACAAGTGGAGTATGAGAGTTGTAGAAATGTTTCTATCACTATCTAGCAGCCGGGAGATGGAATAAGTGATGATCTTCTGTTAACTTTGTTGACTGTTCTATTTTCAGTTATTTCTCAAATCGATTCATTCGAAGGATTAGAAAATGCAATAGCTCTAGGTATAACGGTAATTTCCCTCTTATTATTAGCTCTCTCCGTCACTGCGTACAGAAAAACTCGTCTTAAGGTAACAATATATGCCATAATTATTTTTGCTCTCTTTGCTATACAGCAATTTATAGATTATTTAGACAATATTATTGTTGCACTGGATAATCCTATAACTGACGTAGTAGTTTCCTCTCTAACGCTCACAATTCTGGCCCTATTCTTCCTTGCAATTGTTCGAACAAAAATCAGTTAAAGTAAGGATATAGTTAAACTACGAAATGGCATAAAATGACAGTAAAACATAAGATGTCGCTGATAACGTGTACCATCCTAATATCAGATTCCTAGTCGATAGATCTAACGCTGGATTTGTACGGCAATTAAAAGTTTTATTTGGAGTAGCCCAGATCATGATTAGAAGGACGTATCACCTGAAACAATGGAGAGACTGCCTATTTCATTTTCAACCCACTTCATTCAATATTGCATGGTCTGATTCGGATAACGATAAGTACTATTGTTACGGCCCAAGTTTGTGACGGTCATTTCTGCTTTGATACCAAAAAAAAGTGTATACATGAATAGAAACAAGATGAAATAGCAGATAGTCCCTGTTACAATAAGGATCCAATAGATTGGTTAAGTATCGGTCCTTGTAAGGGAATTGATAGATAAATTAGATTCTCGTAATTCTAACTCTGTTTCAGCGCAGATCGACATTACTAAAAGAAATTGAAAATCGAAAAGATTCCCTGAAGGACCAATTGATGATACCACTTACAGACGCGATCTGCCTAGAGATCCCAAATTTTTTATAAAATTATAAAAATAGTCTAAATAGTAGAGAAATAAAGATTTATTTAGTATAAGTTTCAACAACTTTTGTGTTCAGGTACATTACTGTTGTCTTATTTGCAACACTCGTCTTAACGTTATTTTTATCAACGCACTACTCATTTGCGAAAAAAGTTAAATGTGGCGATGACTACGCGGATATGAATTGGAATCCAAAAAACCACGACTCTAATAACCCGTCCTCGAAGGAATTTAAGATGCTGGCCGACAAGGGTTCTCTATGTGAGCTTTCAAAGTGCGTGGACATGGAGGAATGCACAAACCACGACGCAGTCAATTGGCAAAAGTTCAAGAGCTCACCCGGATATGAATTGAGTGAAGAGGACGAGAAGCAATGTCTGACACAGGCGCATAAAGATGGTAACGGACAGGACGGCTTAGTAGGATACGAAATCCTTGCTTGCGGAATAGGGGATTATTAAATAGATAAACCTAAAATAATATTCACTATATAGTAATAACATGACTTTTCGAATTCCAAGTTGGAAACTGTCAGGGAATTTGTTTTTTTATATCACCACATTCCCCACAAACTGAACCGACTTCCGACCATTAACCACATTCCTGACAATGTGATTTTCTATTTTCAATCTTACAATTAAAAAAGTGACAATAAAGTGAATAGCAAATTTTTTATGATATTGCAGAAGTATAGATCACCACTTCCGCTGATGGGAGGATCAGTTCTTGCTTGATCCAGGCATTGCTTGTCCTTTTCTTTAACCTCCCATCAGGCTTTAACTTTTTTATAATTTATTGAACTTAATCATTGAGATGTATCAAGTAATTCTAGAAAATAAATATGATTATAATTATCGTTCATTTGCGCTTTGCGAATCGTGTTACTGGACAGCAACTATTTTTACTAAGATAGAAAGTCACGAATGTCCTGTTTGCCGTGGCGAGAATCTTGAATTGATCCCCTTAAACTTGGATGAAAAGTATGAATACCAGTTAGAACCAAATAAGGGTCTTGACCTTAAATTTTCGATAAATGAAGAGATAAGGGATTTAGAGATAGAAGATTAGCATATATTAATGGAACATCCAGAAATTCGATTTCAAATTCTATACTATTTGTATATCAAATATTATGGCGGACAAACGAGAAAACTCCATTCCGTAGAGAAAATAATTCAAGAATCAGAATTAATAAATATTGATAGGAATCTTATAAATGGAGATATTGCATATCTATATAACAGTGATTTAGTAGCAGGAAAGGGATCTATTGGTAACGGAGGATATCCACCTTCTATTATTATAACTAATAATGGAATAGATCTCGTCGAGAATATTATTAATGAGATTATTGTAAATATACGTAATCAGCAAGATACTACGATTGTAAAGAATGAAATTGAATTAATATCAAAATCAGATCAAAGAACGAGAACCACAAAAGCTTGGGATTATGTCAGAGTGAGACCGGAACTTTTTATAAGCGTTGGTGAGAAAGTACTTAAACTATTTCTCAGTGCAGGATACTAGGGAATTAAAAAATAGGATATTACAAAAAAGAAGATTGCTGACTGAGGACCTAGTCACGGTTAATACAGTTTTAGATAAATTGCAATCACTATAATACCGTAATTGAGAATCAGGATTAGTCCGAAAATTTTTTATGGTATTTTTCAGAAGGTATTGTCAGTGTACACACTGGTGGGAGGATAAGTTTCTGGCTACTTGGCATAGTCCTGTCCTTTTCTTTGAACTCCCATCAGCCTTTAAACTCTTATAATTTGTTGGACATAATATTTAACACAACGTCAACTCCAAATGCAGAATTCATGCTGATGGGTCCGCTTGTTTGCATTCATTAATCTGGGCGCATCGGTTTAACTCTATTTTTTATCGACAATTATCTAATAGCGGCGAATTAAGTAGTATCAAAAATTTTATAATTATTGGATATCAGTGAAGAAAGTGAGATTTTAACTTATAAAATATTATTTCTTTATCTGACATTCCGATTAATCTTAATCCTTTATTAAGTAACTTGTGCTTTATTTCCTGTGTTATCTTGTCCTTCTCTAATATTATTATCATTTTGAAGATTCTCTTACTACCACTATTAATACCCAATAAACCTTAAAACAATTATAGTATCTGATATGCCACACAGGACTGACAGATGCAAAATGGGCTCATTGAATAAATTGTGTGATATTGAATCAATTCCATTAGTGACCCATCAAATTCTAAATTCTTCAGTAAGAATCCTTGAAAACTCATTTATTTCTTATCCGGAGTTAATGTTCAAATGCGTTCTTACGACTGAAAGGAGGGTTCATTATTAATTCCTAGCCGGCCCTCCTTTTTCCGTCTAAGTTGAAATTTCTTTATAATTTATTGACCATAATATTTGACAAGAACGAATTCCAAACACCCACGTGGGCCTGTTCTTCACCAATCTCATCGGCTTGGGTTTCAATGGTCCACCAGTTCTAGTATTGGATTGCAGACTCGTTAAATATTTGTAAATTACTCGTAATACGCTTAAGCACAAACTTATGGGTTCAATATGCAGGCTTTCCACTTGAAATGGACCCATTAGTTTTTAATAATCAAACTCATCTTCTATGTTTACAATATTTTCTCTTTTTCCCAAAGTCAGTAAAGACTTAACTAGATGGCGATCCTATCACAATTAAAGGCATAGGTGGATTGATACGGGGTTTAGATTGCATTGGAGTGTAATACTTGTCTAACAACAAGAGGATTGTTAGCATAGTAGATGATGAAATCTATACTGCTAAACTCTTTCATGAGGCTTTGCACGAAAATATTGATGGAATTTCAGTGTTCTCTTTCAACGATCCCATCACGGCATTCAAGCATTTTACAGAGAACAAAGATGACTTCGCCTTAGTAATTTCTGATTTAAGAATGCCAGGACTAAATGGCTTAGAATTACTCAAAAAAGTAAAGACTTCGAATCCTAAAGTAAGAACGATATTGATGAGCGCTTATAATTTTGAGGAAGAAGAATTGTACCAGCAATATATGAAAGAAGCAGTGATTAACTCAACTATTGAAAAACCTATCACGATGAATATACTATACAAAAGAGTAAGAGATGAATTGAATGCTTATCAAATAGGTATAAACGAAAAATCGTAAAATTTTTGTCCTCTACTTAATCAATTTTGAACTGATTAATTGCACTCTAATCTCAGGTGTGGACCTTGAAACTTTTTTATTCTTTAATGTCCATATGTAATATTTTACTTTCATCTATGTATTTCATCAATTCTTTCCTTGAATGCCCTTCCAAGTTAACATATTGTTGAAATAAACATTTGTATCCCGAAGTCCTTGGTCTAGTCGCCTATCATATACGAGTCAAAATCTTGATAGACTTGAACAATAAGGAATCAATCGTTTTCTTAGCTTGATTATAAATTTCATCAATAATATCCTGTTCAGGTATTCTTTCGATCGATAATGTAGATACAATATTTTTAACCAGATGTCTTTCAGCAGTAGTGGACTTAGGCATATGCTAACTGAACGTTTTAATCAAATAAAGATTATCGTTACTAATGATGGTATTATCTTCTAAAAAAAGGAAAGGAGACTTGAAATAATTATTGCGCTTCGTTCACAGACTTTATGTTCATCAACTGTTGCAACGCATACAATGCGTCTAGGGTCTTAACAGCTTCCTTTGGATCTTGCATTGCTTTGATCTTTCCAATGGCGTCCTTCACGTCTTGACTTTGTTCTATATCCTTCAAAGTTGGATTACTTGTTTTCAAGACCACAATCCATTTATCGACGTCAATTCCCTGAGTCTTGCTCCCCTGAGTCTGGTTTCCCTGAGTCTGGTTCTCTTGAGCATTTGCCACCTTAAATGTGGGAGTCGCAAGGAGCGCTGCCGATAAGAGTACGCTTGCTAACACAGCTATAATTCCTATTTTTTGATACATTAATAACAGCTAGTCCTTTATACTATAAAAGACAGCTCTTAATATTTTACTTTCATCTATGTATTTCATCAATTCTTTCCTTATGCACCTCCCATTTACCGATTTTAAGAAAATAAAGACTTGTGTTTCATTTATGTCCATCTTCAATTAATGATTTTATAATATAACGGTGACACTGCTCTCCTTTCTTACAGAAGCAAAGAAGTGTGATCGTCTCTCCAGATGATGATCTTCGACGTAATTCTGCGATTGCTTCCATTGCAGCTAGATCTTTCATCTGGGGATGGAATTTTTCTTCAAATGTTTTCCAATCCTCCTCAGTCTTTTGACTATGTTTCCATTTACGCAACGTGTCACGATCTGGAGATAATACTAGCATCCTTTCATCAAAATGCTGCTTCTTAATAAAGCGAGGATAAATTCTAGTAATTAAAATTCTAGTGCCGTCTGATTCAGCTCTATCATCGTAAATAGACTTGGTTTTAATCATACCATTTCAGCCCCTCACTTCAATCTGAAGACTACCGTGATAATGATATTTATCATAGCTGCGCTTTGAATAAACGCTAAAATAAATTCTCCCGTCATAAATCTCTTCAGTGTAAAATTTTCTATCTTTATTAATTCATTATCAGATAATAGATAAATAACAAAACAGCCTTTTAATTAAATACGAAATGGAATTAAATGCTAGGATACTTGCTATATTTGCAATCGTTGCAATAACTGGTTCAATATGGACGCTAACTGCATCTGAGTCAGCAAATGCTTGGCATTCAATGTTTGCAAGCAAGAAGGCGTGCGTAAACTGGTTTAAAGCGCTTGGTAACACCACGTCAGAAGGAGAGTTTGCATGTGATAAGGTAGTTCCACATCAACCAGCCAACTCTACAACCAACTCTACAACCAACTCTACAACCAACTCTACAACCAACTCTACGTGACGCTGTTACCCAAATCTATCAGGTAAAAAATTTCCACCCCAGTCTTAATGATTGTTATCGCTAGCAACTTAGTTTAAAAGGATGTAATATGACGTAGGATAGAAATATCGAATATCAAAGTATATCCGCGCGATTAACATGAAAGCTTCCCAACAACATACTCGGGCCATGGTTGTCCTTTTCTTTAAGCTCCCATCAGGCATTAAACTGCTTTATAATTTGTTGAGAATACTAATATTACAAATCGACACCAATGCCGAACTCATTCTGATGGCTCCCTTTCCCTGAATCGGTGACTGATGGACCCATCGGTTTAAACTATTATATTTTTTATCGACCATTATTTAATAGGCGTCAAGTCAAAAACTGTGCGGGCCATCATTACTCTATCGCTTGGTTTCATGGCCCGCCCAGTAATTACAAAAATTGCAAAATGGAATTATAAACGTGGAAATTTTTACCCTTTTCGTTTGTTATTTATTGTCTGTACGGTATAATTATTAATACAGCTGATGGGTGCGTTGGTCTTCTTACTTGTCGCCAATGTAGAGATCACCACTCCCATCAGTTGGCAAGCAGGTATACGTCCTGGTGGGCCCTATTTACCAATCTACGATTCATTATAATGGGCCCATCAGATTTTAATAAGACGACGCAAACTCTAGATAATTATTTATTTCCCACTCAATCATAGTTATATCCCTTCTTTTAATAGGCCTATGGGAGGGAAGGATTGTTTTTTCTTGTCCCAATTTATCCTTCCCATTAGGCTTTAACTGTTTTATAGTTTGTTGACCAAAAATAAATATAAATCCGTAACACCCTCTTACCTGGTGGGTCATCCTGTTAGCCTCCATTGGGACCCACCAGTTTTTAATAATCCAATGGATCTTCTATTATCTGAACAATATTTCCCCTTAGTAATTCTCGTTAGATATCTTCATCTTTTTCTTGCTCAATTCTATCTTTTAATTTCTTCAATATTCTTTGGAATGATACTAAGAGAAGTAATTTGATTTACTTCTGATACATTAATTCCATTTTCTTCATTTTTTCCTCGATTCTGTCAAGCCTGGATTTCTCAATACTGAGGGTCTCGATCTTTCTTTGTAATCTGTTTGCTGGATCTATAGTCAGGTTGTCTATTGCTTTACCATACTCTTTATACATCTCCTCAACTGTTGGCCTATAATTTGCAGAAGCCAAACCTATCTTGTGTGCAAGTAACATCTCTCTAATTTCCGGATTTACTTTTGAACTAACCAATTGGGTCGTAAAGAATTTTCGGAATGCGTACAATCGAGGAACTTCTTTCCTTTTAAACTGATTAACATAATCAATTTCTCTTAAACCACTATTATTAATATAATGTCCTAGCATTCCTTGTATACCTAAAGGACTGAATTGCTTTCCTGTTATCATCGTTTCAACCATTAAATGTAGATCAAACTTTTTTACTATTAAATACGAATTTTCACTAATCTTCCCTCCGTGCCTTTTTCTGAAATCTAGATAATCATCAATCTGTTTTGCAGAGTGCAAAATCTAAAGTACTCTTCTTTATCTCTGACATAAACTGTTATCTTGTAAATATCATTTATTCTTTCAAGATCCCCAACTCTTAAGGAGCTTACAGCACCGGCTCTTATACCTGCAGAGGCTAAAATTAAAAAGATAGTTCTAATTCGTTGTTCACTAAAACCTAGAATCTTTCGTATTTCCTCATGAACGTAGCGCTATCTTTTCCATCACATTGATTATCTGTTTTCTCACTATTGATAAATTTTTTGACCTTTTTCCAGTTCAAAATGACATCATTCATTTCACATACGTGTTTTATTGTTGAAAAAATCTGATTTTTGTAATGTTTTGAGAGTTTCTGATTAACAAGGAATTTTATAACAAGTTCCGAAATATCCTGTGCTGCTGGGAGCCTCAGAAAAGATATTAGGTCGAGTTTTCAATAATTCAAAAATTTCAGTATACAGAATCGATAGGATTCTCTTGTTGATTTCGAATGCAGTGAATTTATGAAATTAAAATAGAATTGGCTGTCTTCGTCTATGCGCATCATCGTTAAGATATTTACTAAAAACTTGTTATTAAATTAGATATATAGATAATTTAGTATGAATTAAATTGTAATTTTCCAAAGGGATAAATCTAGTTAGAGTAAGTTTGTTAAATCATGGCCACGGAGCAGCTGTTCATTAGTGTAGTTATCATTTTGGTAGCTACACGGTTACTAGGTGAGTTCTCTCAAAGACTTCGTTTGCCTCCACTGGTTGGCGAGCTAGCTGCAGGAATAATAATTGGCCCTTATGTTTTAAAATTAGTAACCCCTGATCAGAGTCTAAATGTAATTTCAGATTTAGCAGTTTTCTTTCTCATGTTACTAGCAGGTTTACAGATGGATCCTAGAGAAATAAGAAAAGCCGGACTCCGTGGGGGAATTTTGTCAGCCATAGCATTTTCAATACCTTACGTAGGCGGTTTTGGAATAGCCGCTCTCTTTGGTCTTGGAATAATCCAATCGATGTTCGTTGGATTGTTATTATCGATAACTGCTGTTCCAGTCACCACAATTGTTCTAATGCAATTCGGATTATTGGAAACTAAGCTAGGTAATACTGTTATTACGGCGGCTGTAATCAACGATATTTTTGCCCTTGTAGTCTTAACAATTGTGTTACAACTTCATGCTGCCAGTGGTGCGCCAGTGAATGTCATGGAAACGACTATAAATTCTGTAATTAAGATTTCATTATTTATCGGTGGAATATTTCTTGTCGATATATTATTTAGAAGAGCGAACGTCTGGTTTCAACGCCGAGGCTCTTACTTCTTTGAAAAACTGCAAACAAAGGAAGCTGCGTTTGGCATATTATTAATTTCCACTATTCTGGTATCTGTTATAGCTCAGGTAGTAATTGGTTTACATTTTATAATAGGTACTTTTTTTTCAGGACTGATAGTATACAAAGAAATTATCAGGAAAGAAAATTTTGAACGAGTCTATGGAATAATTTCTGCAATAACATTCGGATTTTTTGCTCCCATATTTTTTGCAGTAATAGGAATCAATATTAACATGGATTCAATCGTCCACAACCTTCCGCTTTTTATTGTTCTGGCAATAGTAGCTGTCCTCACTAAAGTAGGTGGGGGTTATATTGGTTCAAGGTTAATTAAATTCTCAAAGGAAGAAAGTTTAGCCATTGCTTTTATTATGAACGGAAGAGGAATGGTTGAATTAGTTATAGCATCTATAGGGTTTTCTACCGGCATTATTGATTCAACTATATTCTCCATTACAGTAACAATTGGCTGGATTACAACAATCATGTCACCAATACTTTCAAGACCCTACGTCATGAAAATTAAATCTCAAACAACAAACAAGCCCAGTTTATAATTTTGAACTTTGTTGGTTGCTACTATCGTCCGACAAACCTATCCATCCGTATCCTTTAACTTCAAGTTCTTCGGATAGGTCCTTTCCTCCAGATTTTATAATCTGTCCTTTAGACATGACGTGAACCTTATCAAGTTTTGACAAATACCTTAAAATTCTTGCATAGTGTGTGATAATCAATATTCCTGCACCAGTCGATATTAGTATGTTTATGGCCTCTGCGACTGCTTGTATTGCATCAATATCCAATCCAGAATCTGGTTCGTCAAGTATTGCAATTATTGGTTTCAGTACAAGCATCTGCATAACTTCAGATCTTTTTTTCTCTCCTCCAGAAAAACCTTCATTCAAATATCTGCTTAAAAATGTTGTTTGAAGACCAACATTATCTAGATTCTTTTTCAGATACTCATGAAATTCCTTTACAGTCAAAAATACCTCCCTATTTTCCTGTTTTCCACTTAGACTTTTATTGAGTATATTGTATGCGTTCCTCAAAAAATGACTATATCCGACTCCTGGAATTTCTGTGGGATATTGAAAACCTAAGAATAAGCCCCTTTTAGCTCTCTCCTCAGTCCTCAATTCAAGTATTTTCTCGCCGTCTACCAGAATACTTCCGGATGTAACAGAATACTTTGGATGACCCATTATTACATTTGCTAAAGTGCTTTTACCAGAGCCGTTTGGACCCATTATTGCATGAACCTGACCTCTGTCCATTCCAAAGCAAAGATCATTAAGTATCTCTTTACCATTTATGTTAGCCGACAGATTATGTACCTCTAAAAAAACCACAATTCCTTTGTTCTTCAAACATAATATAAATATTGAGTCACTTTGTTCAAAATTTAAATCATTCTTGTTATATTTTATAACAATTTGAAAAGGGGCTTGTTCATAGGCAGGTTTCAACCCTTCCATTTGGGTCATATTGCAGCAATAAAATTTGCCTTCTCATATGTTGACGAACTAGTAATCGCTATTGGTAGTTCTCAGACAAGTTATGAACCCGACAATCCATTTACTGCGGGAGAAAGAATTTCTATGATAAAAGATTCGCTGAATGTTGACCCCAAAATAGATTGCAAAAAAACCTTGATAATTCCGATTCCTGATTCAAACGTCCATTCAGCATGGACTCATAGTGTTGATATCTTAGTACCACAATATGATGCTGTGTTTACAAATAATGCATTCACGGGTTACCTTTTTAGTCAAAGAAATATCGCTGTAAAAGAACCAAAACTACTTAATCGAAATGATCTTTCAGGAACCGAAATTCGGAGGAGAATGATGAATGATATTAAGTGGGTGCATCTTGTTACTGAACAGACGTTAAAGGTAATCGAAAGAATTAATGGAGTAGAACGTGTGAAAAAAATATCAAATCTATCACATCATCATAAAATCTGAAGCTCTAGACGCATAACAAACTTTTTGAATCAGTTATTATCGAGGGTTAGGAAATCAAAAATACGGATATTGATAATTATATTTCTTCTCGCACTTCGCAAAATCATCTCTTCGATTGTACCTCTGCAAAGTAACGCAAAATGGTTATTTATGTAAGAACCCTGAAGTTCCAAATCTAATAAAGCAGAGAGCAATGTCAAATTCAGGTTCTTAGTTGTTCGAGAAATTACCAAAAAGAATTTTTGATTCCCGATGACTCCTATGATTTCACTATCTCAAAAGAATTCTTAGCCGACGTAGACGGGTATCCTTCACTTGACACCTCTACGTTTATGACAAGTGGTCCTACGTCACCTTTCTTGCCGACGGTCCAAGAATAAACAAATTTCCCCTCGTAATCGGTACTTCCTTTAAATTCTTTCTCATATTTTTCTCCTGGATAAATCAATTTTCCATCAATTTGCGCATTAGCAATTCCCGTATGGTTTGAGTCAGTAACAGATATTGTAGTATTTTGGGTATCTCCTCTTGCCACACGATCTTTTTGCGGCAAAATTGTAACAAGTAATTGATTATTGTTAGTTTCTACCTTTTTAATATCAGACGAACTCGTCTCAGATACATTGGATTGTTGACTAGACTCTACTGGAGATGACGTAGCAGATACATTGGATTGTTGACTAGACTCTACTGGAGATGACGTAGCAGATACATTGGATTGTTGACTAGACTCTACTGGAGATGACGTAGCAGATACATTGGATTGTTGACTAGACTCTACTGGAGATGACGTAGCAGATACATTGGATTGTTGACTAGACTCTACTGGAGATGACGTAGCAGATACATTGGATTGTTGATTGGGAACACCATTGACAACTACGCTAGACCATCGTGTAGGTGATGTATTACAAAGTAATTTTGCTGTTATCTTATTGTTACCCTCGTTTAGATGTGCATATGCTTCATGTAATACAAACTTCCACTCAGAAAAATCATTTGCTCCTCCTGTACCACTTGCAACTGCGCTTTGGTAAGGTCGTACATCGTTAACTATAACGTAAACCGAACAATCCTTGGCAATAGTATCTGACGATTGACCTGATATTACCAGCTCTTTTTCTAAATCCACCTGTTGGTAGGGCATAAGGTTAACTATCTTAATCCATTCTATTTGCGTTTGCAGTGGTACTACTCCTTCTGAATTCTGGCTAGAAACCTGTTGATTTGAAGGACATATCAAAACAATAAGCAAGACAGGAATAAAACTTATAATCAGTAGAAATGGTATTTTCGACTTACCTAACCTCACAAAATATTCATCTTGCAGCTATATATTCCAAAGACAAATCCTTTGTAGAGCGACACTACTGTCATAAAAGATTTAGGAAGACGGACAATAAATTGGGAAAAAATTTGTTAAACTATCAATATCTGCCGATGTAAGCAATTCTCATCTTATTACTCTATTTTGCAAATAGTAAACATTAAAACCATTTTTCAAGTTGTTTCCTTGATTTTTTTATAATTTTTAAAGATTCAAGATTTAATTAAGTGTATAATCACTTGTGATATTAGAATTTCTTCTAACTTAACTAATTTCTCGATTAACTATACTCAACTAGCCCAGGTATTGATAAATAACTGAAAAACGAGAACAAAATAATTGAAGGTACATTCTTTATCAAAGAGGGAAATACATGACATCACAGACCAAATTAATAAAACTTGGCCAACAAATTCCATCGGTGCCGTTAAGAATCTGCAGGCCTACGTCATAGATGTGAATAAACGGCTTCTTGTGGGAAACAACTTTATAGCAATACAATTGGCACCTCATATCATCATTCCACATTTGACACACCATGAATTATTGAATCACTTTCCATCAGTAGAAGTCGATATGAACGCAGTGAAATTTGTATGCAATGGCGCCAATATCATGAGGCCTGGCATCACTGATTTTACTCCATTTAATGATTCTGAAATAGTATTGGTAAAAGATCAAACTCACAAAAAAGAACTTGCCGTATGTCTATCACTGGTTGATGATGTGAATGCAAGAAAAATGGAGAAGGGCGTTGTCTTGAACAATATACATCATATTGGGGATATCTATTGGGAAATGAAAAAAACTATCCGGACCTGACGATTTTGACGATATCAAAGAAGTGGTAATTTTAAGAATCGAACTCTTTAGTTAGAGATTAATAGATTCCTCTTTAGTTCCCTTATTGGTTATCGCCAGTATATCAATACCATCGCCACTTGCCGAATCTCTTTGTACTGACGATTTAATTGCCTTAATAGCGAGCTTCTTCGATGCATCTTCTGTCATATTTTTGTTATACTCAGAATCTATTAGTCCCAAAGCTAATTCTGCACCAGTGCCCACTGCTGCATAATTGTCAGGTAGAAGCGAACCTAACGGATCTAGGGTATAAATCTCGGGCACAGTGTTCACTCCTCCAACAATTACCTGCGTCAGCAAAGGGAAGTACCTTCTTTCAAACATAATGACCGACATTAATTTGGCAGCGGAATTGGTAGCCATCTCTCTCCTAGTTTCCAATTTTCTAATTTTCGAGAGTGCTCCCACCTGTCTTGTCAAAACCTGCATATCGGCAACCATTCCTGCACACGCGCTAGCAATTTGATCTGTTATCGAGAATATTTTCCTCGTATTTTTATTTACAACAAAATTTCCATACGAGATACGCTTATCAGCTGCAAGAATAACGCCATCTTGATAAGTTAAACCTATAGCGGTAGCACCAGGCATAAATTGAAACGCCATATGATTGAATAGTAGTGAATGTAGTTAGATTTAGTCGTTTCGTCGGTTTCTTAAACAGTGTAAGTTGCAATAAATCAGGGTGTTTTAGATAAGAATGTGTCATGGATCCTTATTGCCTCTGAAACTAGCCTGTTCTGCAATTCTAATGCCTCCTTTCCTTCAGGATGTCTTGACTCAGCCACAGCTTGTGCTACTATATTCATAATATGTCTTAAAAGGAACTCATCACCCCTTGATGATTCCGCCATATACGTTGGATTTGCCTTGTTTACAAATACTACATTTTCATTTATGAAGCTATATCTGGAATCAGTTTCATCTTCATAAGGAATGATCTTGTATCCGATTTTTTTCAATGCGAATGTTTTCTTAATCAGCGGCTTTCTTATTTGAGTTGTAACTGTTACATTTTCGTAATTTCTATTATCTATATTTTCTGCACTAGACAGATAATTAGGTAAGGTATTATCTTCAATTCCCGCAGTCTGCAGATTTCCCCCTTTATCACTTATAGTATTACTAGATCTTTTGATTTCATCCCTAGTAATGTCTTTGTATTCATCTTCTATTGATTTATCAAACAAATTATCTTCCGCAGGTATAGCTGACGTTTTATTACCAGGTTTTGATACTATTTTCTTGGTTTCTACTATCTCGTACCCTTCTATCTCTTCATATGGCTCAAGCGTGTCAATTACTGCCTGACCAAGAACTTTATCTATTTGTTTGTAAATTTTTGATTCTTCCCGAGTGACAAGAACATCTTCATAGAGTGTTAGACTAGGTATGACCGTATCAATTATGAACTTTTTCATTAGGCTTGAAAATTTCTCAAACTCATTATCTTCTATTATTGCGGATTTATCAGCGAATCTTGATGTCAGTGAATCACATCTTACAAATCCTGTCACTCTGGGTATCTTGGTATCAAAACCAAATAAAGTCCTCATAACTATATGGCCACCTACCATAACTGCAATTCCTCTCTCATCCTCAGTTAAAGGTCTACGAGCTACAGTTATTTCACCAACTATGTTCCCCTTATCCAGACTTAACGGTATTTTGTGGCCCTGTATCTCAGGGACCTTTATCAGTTCAGCTTCAGAAAAGTTCCATTCTTTAAAGTTGGCTGACTTTTTAATATATACCTCAAAAAGAGGGTGTCTGAGTACTGCCAATTTTCTAATTTCCTTTATCAATCTTAATACATCTACATGCGATTTGGCATCGCTGACTATTATCTCAGTTCCATCTCTGGATAAGCGTGGTTCCATAATCTCAAGTAAATTTGATTCACCTGTAAATAGTCCATCAAGAGATTTTGTATCGATTAAAAATGATTTGTTGTAGTTACCCTTTCGCGTTCTAATTTTCATCTTTTCAAATGACGTAAGAAATGAAAGTCTGCCTGTCCCATACCTACCTGTCCTAACCCTTTTTAATTTGGGTGAAATAGAATCAACTTTCTTATGGGGTGAGCCAAGTAACAAGAACTTTTGAATTTCGCTTTCATCCATTCCTGCATTATCCTCAATGGAAATGGAATAATCATTTAGAAGAGTTATCAGAACTCTTGTTGCGTCTTCGTCAAAGGCATTTTCAATCAGTTCCTCAATTACGTCAGCAGGAGAAACCCATGTCTTTGTAGCAAATTCTCTAAAGAATGATGGATGCACCTTTAAAGCAACTGTCATGATTACTATCTTTTAATCTCTCTCCTTTATCTATTACTCGCTTCTACTTTTTCTATTCTCATAAAATCTGTTCTTAATCTGTCAGATACAAATTATCAAAAAAAAGCTGTCAGAAATACTTTGAAACAATATATCACGTAATGGAAGAAAAGCTGACTTAATAGTTAAACAAACTATTTCCAGATGGCAGAAATTCAATTATACCCAGTATTAAATGAGGCTTGGGTGCAGTGGGTGTTGTTGTCAACCATATCATGACAGCAGGTATTGTAGCACATGCAATTATCGTCAAAATGATAAGCCAGACTGCTGTCGTTGTTTCAGCCATAGAATACGGATTTAGAAGTAGATATATAAATTTTCAAAATGATTCATTCGCTTAAATAGGATTATAAGTCACCACATAGGCTTCACATTCTTGCTGAATGAAATTATTAGAATACCAGGGCAAAGAATTATTTACTGAGTACGATATTGCTATTCCAAAATCATATCTTGCCAAAAACCATTCGGAGTTAAGTCAAGTTGCAGACAAACTCAAATTCCCTGTTGTACTTAAATCACAGTTAACTGTTGGCGGTAGAGGTAAAGCTGGCGCTATATTAAAATGCATGAAAAAGGAAGAGCTTGAACCAAAGTTTACAGAATTATTAAATAAAGAAGTAAAGGGGGAATATCCAAGTGTAATCTTAATTGAAGAGGCTGTAGATATAGATAAGGAACTTTATCTTTCACTGTTCCTGAATAGAGGAAAAAGGACTTATTCATTAATTTCTTCTGCAGAGGGAGGAATGGATATTGAAAGTGTTGAAAATAAAGTAATCCAAGACATTTCTATTACCGGATTAACTCAAGCTATTGCAGAAAGCATCGGAAAAAATCTGGGCATAAGCGGTGTAACTGCTGAATCATTTTCAAATATAGTCATAAAGCTGGCGAAACTAGTTAGAGAAAAGGAGGCTGAGTTGGCAGAAATAAATCCTGTAGCCATACTAAGAGATGGAACATGTCTGGCACTGGATGCAAAAATAATTATTGATGATAATTCAATATTTAGACATCCTGAATTAAGAAAATATATTCAAATTTCTGAATTGCAGGAACAAGCGGAAAAAAGCGGCTTTTCCTTCGTGGAATTAGATGGAAACATTGCAATAATAGGTAATGGAGCTGGTCTTGTCATGTCAACATTGGACATCGTTAATGATGCTGGTGGAAAACCGGGTGCCTTTTTGGATTTTGGTGGAAGGGCTACTACTGAAACAATTTACAAGGCGTTAGAGGTCATAAGCAAATTAAAAAAAGTCAAGGCGATTTTGGTAAATTTGTTCGGTGGTATTGTTAGAACTGATTTGGTAGCTCAAGCTATCCTTGATGCATACAAAGATGGTATGATTAGTGTACCAATTTACGCTAGAATTTCAGGTGCAGAATCAGACAAAGCTAAACAAATGCTATCTAGCAGTAATGCAAAATTATATGATACAGTAGAAGAAGCTATTTCATCATTAGTCCAGTATATAGGGTTGAGCAAATAGATGTATAAAAAATTTGATATTTTTGATATTCTAGTAGGTAAACCCGAAGATCCTGACTATGGTAATAAACCCGTGGTAATACAGGGAATAACAGGAAATTTTGGCTCTGTTCACACTAGGTTGATGAGAGAGTACGGAACAAATATTGTGGCTGGTGTAACTCCCAATAAGGGCGGTCAGTCATTTGAAGGAATACCTATCTTTGATTCTGTAAAGGATGCAAGCAAGAGTTTCAATGTACAGATATCCGGAATATTTGTTCCTGCCCAATTCTTTCTTTCTGCAATAAAAGATGCAGTGAATAGTGGAATAAAATTACTTGTAGCAATTCCAGAACACGTTCCAGTACGTGATGCAATGGAATCTTTGGAGTACGCACAGAGCAATAATGCAAGAATAATAGGGCCAAATACCCCGGGGGTAATTGTTCCATCAGTAAATAAAATCGGAATTATGCCGTCCCAACCATTTAAGAAGGGTAATACTGCAGTTTTCTCTAGGAGTGGGACGCTAATGTATGAAGTTTCGTTTCATTTGTCGAGAGCAGGAATAGGACAAAAAATAGCTCTAGGAATAGGAGGCGATCCAATCAATGGGACTAATTTGATAGAAGCTTTTGATATCATAAGTGATCGAGATGAGGTAGACTCAGTTGTGGTAGTTGGCGAAATAGGAGGAGATGCTGAGGAATCCCTCGTTCAGTATATCGAAAAAACAGGTTTCAGTAAACCCGTTGTAGCATACGTCGCAGGACGATCTGCACCAAAGGAAAAAAGAATGGGACATGCAGGGGCAATTGTTTATGGAAATTATGGCTCCGCAGAATCAAAAATTTCCAGTTTCTCAAGAGTGAATATTCCTGTGGCAAAAAGACCTGCCGAAATTCCTAATATTCTGTTGAAATTGATGAAATGAATATTTATCAATTAGATATTCCATACTGGTCCACTATATCTTCCTTACTTCAATTAAAATGACGTTTATACAAGTAACTATAATAATATTAAATTTAATCGATTGCAATAGAATAAACAAGTATATATGAATTGGAAATTCTCAGACAATTTCAAATTATTCGCAACATTTAGACTATAAATATGCTAAGAATACTAATAGGGAACTCCCACTTTCAATTAAAATATCCCAATGTGAGTATTAATTGGAACTCAACGATTTAGCACAGTACTTGGTTAAACTTAAGAACGAATATCTTGATGAATTTCATTCGTACAATCACATCAGGGAATTTATCCCAGTTGCAAATCACCAAAGCTTATTTGACAAGAGAATATTGGAAAAACTACATACTTTCTTTAACTATAACAAAATATACTATAAACAACAAGGTCTAACACTCTCTAATATCCCGTGCATATCTTATGAAGGAGATGTAAATCAATTTTGGCTGAGTTCCAAAAAATATGATACGAGTTATCAACCATTTCTTCCAACATGGGGACTCTCAGCTCTTGTAATGATTCTAGTTGCAAAGGATTTGGGATTTGAAAATATCATAGATATCGGATCGGGTGATGGAAGATTGATATTTTGTGGGAGTATACTTGGTCTTTATTCTATTGGAGTAGAGATTGATAAAGATCTGTGTGACCTACAAAATAAAATATCTTTATCTAGTAACGTAAAATATAAAGTCATAAACTCCGATTCGAATTCGATAGACTACTCACAATTCAAGCTAGAAAATACCATTATATTCATTTCTGCGTTACCTGACTCAGGAGAAATATTATCTTACAGCATTCTAAATCACTTGAAAAAATATAAAGCGAAATTGCACAATGTAGGTATTACGCTAATGGGGAATCATACCCATAGACGATATTCGCGAGATAAATCTATGTGGGGATGGGGAAAATTCATAGATGACTCTGGACTGAAAATAGTAAAGTGTATAAGTTTACCAAGTTCATGGACACTTGATGAAAAAAAGGAAACACCATATCTGTTCACGCTTTTCAAATATTGATTATTTACAGTTAAGACTCTTGATATTGCCGTGTGATTTTATCATTATTATCAACTTGGAGGAATCTGAGTTTGTATACCTCAGTACTATTGTTGTTGTGCACAACCAGAATCCTAACGCCATGTCATGTCATGGGATTCCTTAAATAACAATCTATTTTGGTATGTGGCACGTAAAGACTATAAAATGAATGGATTTGGTGAATAAGCTGTCAAGATACATGGTATATTTTAAGAATGAGAAATACCTTCCAAAAGACGCAACGTCGATCCTTTCTCTATCTCGAAATATTTTACATGATGACAAAATTATAATTAGGGATGTTAGGGTCGCAAGTCACTTTCTTGAACTTGATATAAGCATAGCTACCTCATCAGGAATAGGAAAAATAAAATCCAAACTTTCACAGATAGCTCCAATTATAGATATTGATAGGATTATTGAAAAGGAACTTGATAAAAATGAATCTATAAAATTGGCCCGTGAACTTTTCAACAATGAAAAATATTGGAAAACGCATGAAGTTCTTGAAGGTATATGGAAACATACCCAGGGTGATGAAAGAGACCTGTTGAATGGTATCATTCTTGTTGCCGCTGCTTTAGTACATTACCAAAAAGAGGAACTAGCAATTTGTATTTCTATTATGAAGAGAGCACTGGTTAAATTGAATAACTCATATGGTAAATATCACGACGTAGATATTGATTCATTAAAAAGAGAAGTTACAAATATGGTTAATTCAAGTAAGGTTTCAAACTTTAGAATTTAATATAATAAACGTTTAAAATGCAACTATCAATAGATGAACGCTGAAACTGCTCAGAATGATAACTTGGCTTATTGAATTTGTCTATTTCTTCTCAATCTCATTATGTATACGGCTACAACTAATGCAACAAGAATCGAAACCAGTATGAAAAAAGTACTCTCATCTCTTACTGTCCCCTTCGGTAATATTGCAAACAATATAGAGGAAAGATGAGCTATCATTTTAAATCATGGATATAGATCTAAGTCATGAAATTAAAGATTTCTTGGCGATTTGTAAATAATAATAAGAAGTTTCTATTCTATTATTTGCATATTGGTTAAAAACGAAGCCTCTGTTCAAGATAAACTAAAGGTTGGACTTGAAATCCATCAACAGCTAGATTCAAAAAATAAACTATTTTGCAATTGCAAAATAACTGATTCTACTCAATATGATTTTACTTTTAACAGGAACCTGCGTCCGACTCAAAGCGAGATGGGATCTTATGATCAAGCGGCCCTTTTCGAATCTAGGAAAATTAAGGCAGTAAAATATCAATCTTCTAAGAATTCAAACTGCTTGATAGAATCAGATGAGGAACCTCCCCTGATGGAAAACAGGGAGGCACTAGAAATAGTATTAACCGTATCTCTGGCACTCCACTGTACCATTGAAGATGAATTACATGTAATGAGAAAGATAGTAATTGACGGTTCAAATACGACTGGATTTCAAAGAACAATACTAGTAGGCAGAAACGGTTTTTTGGATGTTGATGGCGTTAGAGTAGGTGTCCAGAGTATATGCCTAGAGGAGGATGCCGCTAGAATAATTAATGAACAGGACAGATATGATGAAGAAGTGAACAAGATTTATTCTCTGGATAGACTAGGCATACCTCTTATCGAAATTGCCCTTGATCCAATTTCCAATTCTCCAGCTTTTGTAACAAATGTAGCGCTGACTGTGGGGCGACTACTAAGATCTACAAAAAAAGTGTCAAGAGGACTTGGAAGCATAAGACAGGATGTTAATATCTCAATGAACGACGGATCAGTTGTAGAAGTTAAAGGTGTCCAACAACTATCACAGCTTGCACTTGTTATTGAATACGAAACAAAAAGACAGGATGGGTTAAATCAGATTGCGAAAGAATTAAAGGGACGTAACATCGATGAATCAAGAATCATGGACAACGCTACAGATGTTACCGATTTAATAAAAAGATCATCCTCAAAAGTGGTAAAGAAAATCCTCAGTGATGATTCTAGGTTTATGGCATTCGTTTTGCGAGGTTTTAGAGGTATTTTATCTTTTGAACCATATCCAGGAATTAGGTTGGGAAGAGAGTTGGGGGACCTTGTAAAATCCTATGGAATAGGTGGAATATTTCACTCCGATGAATTACCGAACTATGGCATTAGTAGTGAGGATGTCCAATCAATATCTTCTGAATTAAAAATGGAGAAGAATGACGCTTTTGTATTAATAGGTGGATCAACAAAATCACTAAATACGGTATTAATTGAATTATCAGATAGAATCAAAAGATCATTTTCAGGCGTTGTTCCTGAAACACGTTCTGCAAGATTAGATGGTGTTACGGTATTTAGTAGACCCAGACCTGGATCAGCAAGGATGTATCCCGAAACAGATATCCCTTACATTTCAATAGATGATAGCAGGGTAAAGGAATTATCTAAAAACATACCTAAACCATGGAACCTAGTCGTAGATCAAATTTGCAAGAAGTACGGCATTAACAAGACATTGGCTGAAAATATTTTTGATTCCCGATATTTTTCTCTTTTTGAAAAAATAATCTCAAAGACCTCAATCAACCCGTCATTTGTTATATCTAAACTTACGGAGGATTTAGTTAGTTTGGAGAGAGAAGGATATGATACTTCAATTCTCACTGACGAAGTATTATTTTATCTGTTTATGCAATTAAATAATTCCAGAATATCCAAAGAATCTATTCCAATAATAATTGAAAAACTGTTGAAAAAAGAAGTTAATGATGTAGATGAAGTAATTAGGGCTTTTGGAACTGAAAGGGTAACTGAAGGGTATGTGGATAAGACCATAAGCAGGATAATAGATGAAAATGATACGGTAATTTCTGAGAAAGGATTGGATGCAATTGGGCTTTTGATGGGTAGGTGCATGGAAATTCTAAGAGGCAAAATTGACGGTGAGAAAGTTAATAAAAAACTCATGACGAAATTAACTGAACACATCCAAAGATCCAAGGGAAAGAATATCAAAAAGAATTGAAATCATTGCACTAATAATTTAATTATTCAGAACACCAAATGTGCTCTAGTAAAAATTTGAAAGTTTTATAAAATTTTGTTGCTAATAATACTACAGGTAATTCTAAGATTTGCTGTCAGAATAACCTAACTTGCTTATAGTCTATACTTTCTGGTATTGAATGTACCAATTCTAAGATACCTGTTTGTATCTTGTTTTTCTTTTTAACCTTTTAAAGGATTCTGAGATTATCCAATAAATGCAAGTAGCAATACCTATAAGCAAAATAATCACGCCTATTAGAATTGTGTAAATTTCAATTTTTGGATTTCTATTACTATCAAAAAGGTTCGCACTTCCAAAGATACTATTTGTGTAAATGTCCTTTTTATTGATATTAGTTAAAACCGCTGAATAGTTACCACTTATTGGTGGCACAATTGTAGTAAAGAACGGTTGTGAAGAATTATGATCAAACAATAACGTTCCTTTTGGATTTAAAATCCTTATATTAAGTAATTCTAAAGAATTGTGGGGGGTAATGGATAACGATATGTTTCTTCCTTTTTGTACATCTTCCAATGATAGAATGGCATGACTTTCATTACTTATTTTCCCGTTAAACACAGTACTTGTGGAGTGAAGAGGGTCTGGCACATGGATCGAAGAAATAGAAATTATTGTTACGCCAATTAATAATGATATCAATCCAATAGCTAAAACATTCCACTTCATTAATTATCACCTACCAGAAATGCCATCCAATTGCTTAACCTCATTTAACGAATTACAATTACGTACTCTTAAGGTATTATTATATTCCCAAATAATAACATTGGGTCTAGTGTTAACCTTTTAATGTTTTGATGGTAGGGCAATTCATAATATATATATAAACTAAATTTCGATATACTTGCCATGAGTAGTTTAAGGCACTCAAAATCTATCTTGTTTGGTTTAACTTTTGTATTGATTGTGTCCATGGCAATTGGAGTAATTGCTGCTTTTGCCCAACCATCCTCCCTCGACAGTCCTTTGGCCGGAGTTGTAATGAAGGGTGGAGTTACAGATCAAAAACAAGTCAGAAACGATACATCATTACCTCCTGCGAATTATTTCGATGAAAGCTTCAAGTTAATAAAAGATGCAGGACTAAATCATGTCAGGTTCTTATTATATTGGGAAGCATATGAGAAAAATCCACAAGCATTCATGAATGAGTTAGAGCAGGTAGCAAATCTCGCAGATAAATATGGCATTAAAGTTATTTATGATAATCATCAGTGGCATACCTCCTCGTGGCTTGAAAAGAGGGGAACAGGTTTTCCAGCGTCCCTTTTTGAGAATAATTCACAAAAATATCCAAAGGACAGTGGGGGTAAAGAGGGAGAACCGGTAGCAAAGCTGTGGTGGTCTGATTTTTGGGATGGATCTATCAAGGATGCTCAAGGAAAGGATGCATGGACATCGTTCGCTGACTTTTGGAAAAAGGTAGTTACAAAGCTAGACGGGCATCCCAGTACTTTCGGATATGAAATTCTTAGCGAACCTCATGTAGAAAGTTCAGATCAATGGGAAAAAATTGGAAATTTCAATTCATTCATAACTGATGAATTACGATCATTAACTAATAAGACAATTGTTTATAGTATGAATGTTCCCGTAGACGTTAAAGGACCGATACAATTAACGCCAGAAAATCTTGCCAAGATGGCTCCTACAAATAAAGAAAATGTAATGTTTAAAATAAGCGTCTATGGAATTCCAGACAGAGATCAATATCAAAAACAAAGATTTGACATGTTCTTAAAAACTAGTGAACTGACAGGTGACCCACTCTATGTCGGTGAATGGAACAATGTCGTAAGAACTCAAGTTAACGGAGTATTTCAGCTAGATCCTGCAAAGAGCGGTCTTGACCAGCAAACCACAGATGCCATGCTGCAAGCATTTAAAGACAATAATATAACCGCCTCTGCTTTCTGGAAATGGGACTACCATGATGCAAATACGCCTAGCTTCAACCTAATATTACTTCAAAATGGAACGATAATGCCAACAGAATATTACACATATCTCAAGAACTCAGTAGCTAAAGTCTACCCTGACCTGAATGCTCAGAAGTAAACCCTATGTGTAACCCCCAGAATTATTAGCCTCGGTTCCTACCATAGACACAAACACGTCATCTAACGTAATAGGCGACACCTTGAAGAAAAAATTTTTCTTTATTGCAATTGCTGATAATTCCTGAATGTTGGATTCAAAAGTGAATAGTTTTAGTATATCGGTTCCAGTATCAACTACAGTGCCATATGATTTTAGAACCTCACCATCAACGCCAGATTTTGAAATCTCTATTTTAATATTTTCTTTAATATTCTTCCTGATGTCTGAAAGTGTTCCTTGTGAGATAACGACTCCCTTGTCTATAATGACTATATCATCTGACAATACTTCTGCCTCGTCCATATAATGTGTTGTAAGCAGGATAGTTGTTCCACTATCCTTTTTTTCTTTGATTGCTTTCCAAATTTGGCGCCTGGACACAGGATCAAGCCCAATCGTGGGTTCATCTAGAAATAGTAACTTCGATTCTGTAGCCATTGCCATCGCTACTAGTATTTTTTGTTTCATTCCTCCTGAAAGATACATGGCAAGTTTATTTCTTACATCATACAATTCAAACTCTTGAAGGATCTTTTTTGCTCTTATTGACGATTCGTATTTATTTACTCCTCTAATTCTTAGCCAATAATAGACATGATCCCATGATGTAAGAGCACGTAGGGGCCTTCCTTCTTGTGGCACAATAGAAATATAATTTCTTATTTTTTCTGTATCTTTAATGAGATCATTATCAAATATTTTTACAGTACCAGAAGTTGGTAATAACTGTGTTGCACAGATTCTGACAAATGTAGTTTTTCCCGCTCCATTTCTTCCAAGGAGAGTGAAAATTCTTCCTGGTTCAATATCTAATGAAATATTCTTTATGGCGTAGGATAATGATCCCTTATATTTTTTAGTAACTTCAACGGCTTCTACTGCACTCATAAAGATATAATTTCAATATATTCAATTATATGATGTATGCTATTAAATCAATTTTAAACAGGAAGGTGCGTGGAAGACGAAAATTAAAATAACCTAACTTATTCGACATTAATAGAAACACCATGGTCCTTTGAGTCCATTAGCTTAAAGGTTACCTCTAAAATTCCATTTTTGTATGTTGATTTACCTGAGGATGGTTCAATTTTATCAGGAAGTTCTATTTTCTTGTTGTATTTTCTTTCTCCTGAAACAGATTCTATGGTTAAAGAATTTTCATTAGCACTTATCCTTAAATCACCTTTTGTTACACCAGGTAGCTCTGCAATAACTTTCAATTTGTCAACATCCTTTATGATATCTACGACAGGTTCCCTCTGATCACTGACTGAAAACCTGCCGCTTAGGGAGCCTGGAAAAGTGTTTAGGTTTCCAAATTTTCTGACAATTGGTTTGCCATCTTCGCCAATTTTAAATGAATATCCATAAACGATTGGCCCCAGTTCACGTACAGTAGACCCGTCATCAAGCTTACGTTCTCTTATGAGATTCTTTGGAACGTTTTGATCCATATTTTTGACAGCTTCTTGCATCAACTTTTCCATTTCTTTCATCATGGCGTCTACGTCAGGGAACCATGAATTTGCTCTTCGTCGCCCAAACCACTCATCAAACGGAGTTGACATACACATTATCTTGATTTATTTAAATATAAATATTATAGGCTCTGCGAATTAAACATTTTTCGTATCATCCAATTCTTTAATTAACCATTTTTGTCTTTCACTAAGTTTTGTTGGTATGTCAAGTTTTACATTTACAATTTGATCACCCTTAGAATGCCGCCCGTGTATTGGTATTCCTTTTCCTCTTAATCTATAAATTGAATCAATTTGCGTACCTGCAGGAATTTTCAACTTTTCGCTTCCATATAATGTCGGTATTATTATCTCTGTTCCTAATACTAACTCTGGATATTTGAGTTTCAGAGAATAAAGTATATTTCCATTCTCAAGTTTCTCAAACTTTTGATGAGGTTTAATATGAATTCGAATAAATAAATCTCCTGGAATTTCATTTTCATAAGAAATTCCTCTGCCATGTAATTGTAGTGTCATACCATCTTCGATACCCGGTGGTATTTCAATCTGAATTTTTTTTCTAGCTGAAACCTTACCAGACGCCTTACAATTTCGGCATGGCTTTTCTATAATCTCCCCCATTCCTCTGCAAGTTCTACACGTTTCCACAGTAACAAAAGTTGAAAATCTATTTTCATTAATTACTCTCTTTGTTTGTCCAACACCATTGCACGACGCGCATTTCTTAGGTTTCGTACCAGGATAACAACCACTTCCATTGCAAACTGAACATTTTTCTAATGATGGAACTTCAATAGTTTCATTCTTTCCGCTTATTACTTCCTCAAGGGTGAGTGATAAATCAATTACTGTGTCTTCGCCCCTGTTGGTCCTTCCAAAATTAAACCCAAACCCAAATGGATCACCTCTATTTCTGGCAGAAAATCCACCTCCGAATAATTGTTCAAATATATCTCTAATTCCACCAAATCCCATATCTCTGAAGATTTCGTCAAAATTAGATTCTGATCCTCTGAAGACTTCCTCGGACCCTAGGTGGCCATATCTATCATATTTTTTTCTTTTTTCATCGTCCGATAGTACAGCATATGCTTCTGAAATTTCCTTGAATTTCTCTTCTGCACCTGCGCTCTTATTTCTGTCAGGATGGTATTGGAGAGCTAATTTCCTATAATTATTCTTGATCTCTTCTTTAGTAGCATTCTTGTCAACATTCAATACTTCGTAATAGTCGCGATTTGTTGTCATGGTAAGATACCATTGGTTGAAAATAAGCGATTCAATTCAGGTTTGCCTTTACAGACCGATCAAGTTATGGTTGAGTATTAGACTGATTCGCAGTATCTGAACTTTGATTCGCAGTATCTGAACCTTGATTCGCAGTATCTGAACTTTGATTCGCAGTATCTGAACCTTGATTCGCACTTTCTGAATTCTGAGAAGATGTAGTTTGTTGGGATGCTGCAGCTCCAGCAGCCCTGTAAGCCTCGGTACTTATTTCACCTACGATATTTTTTAGGCCTTCTATTTTCTTTTTAATCTCTTCGTTATTATTTGATATGACAGATTCCTTTAGTTCCTTGACTGCGTTATTCACTTTTTCTATTTGTTCGGGTTTAATTTTGTCTTTTAAATCCTGTTGAGTTAATTTCTCTGCAGTGTAAATTAGATTATCTGCTTCATTTTTTACTTCTGCTTCTTCCTTCTTCTTTTTATCCTGCTCTGCAAATTGTTCTGATTCTTTCTTAAGCCTTTCAATATCGTCTTTAGATAATTTAGTATTTGCAGAAATTGTTATTTTTGATTCCTTGGATGTGGCTAGGTCTTTTGCAGTAACATTAAGAATTCCATTTGCGTCAATGTCAAAAGTAACTTCTACCTGCGGGATTCCTCTGGGCGCCGGTGGTATTCCTGATAAATTAAACATACCTAGCGAAACACAATCGGCTGCCATTGATCTTTCTCCTTGCACTACATGCACAGTAACTGCGTTTTGATAGTCTGCAGCAGTAGTAAAGACTTTGCTTTTCTTTGTCGGAATGGTTGTATTCCTATCGATGAGTGGTTCTTTTAATCCTCCAAGTACTTCAACTCCTAACGTGAGGGGGGTCACGTCTACTAGAAGAATATCTGTGGTTACATCACCAGCAATGATCGCAGCCTGGATAGCTGCTCCCATAGCCACAGCTTCCATTGGATCAATACCTCTTTCAGGCTCCTTTCCCATAACATTTGTAATGAATTGTCTTACAATGGGCATTCGTGTAGGACCTCCAATCAAAATTATTTTTTCAATGTCTGCGGGTTTTAGCTTTGCGTCCTCGATGGCTTGTAACATGGGCGCTTTACATCTTTCAACAATTGGTCTTAGTAATTCTTCCAATTTTGATCTGGAAAGAGTCAAGACCAAATTTTTAGGACCAGTAGATGAATCATAAGACAAGAATGGTAGATTTATTTCAGTGGTCATTACATTTGATAACTCAATTTTCGCCTTTTCAGCTGCTTCTTTGATTCTCATCATTGCGGCCTTATCATTACGAACATCAATAGAACTTTGGTTCTTAAATTCTTGTATGATATATTCTACTATAGAATTATCCATATCTGTTCCACCCAGCTGTGTATCACCAGATGTACTCTTAACCTGAAATACTCCGCCACCCATTTCCATTATGGTAACGTCTAGAGTTCCTCCACCAAAATCGAATACCATTATCTTCAAGTCTTTGTTTACTTTATCTAGTCCGTATGCAAGCGACGCAGCAGTAGGTTCATTGATAATTCTTACGACTTCTAGACCGGCGATTTCTCCAGAGTCTTTGGTTGCTTGTCGTTGATTGTCATTAAAATATGCTGGAACTGTTATTACTGCTTTGTCTACAGTTTCACCTATATACGCCTCAGAGTCTCTTTTTATTTTTTGCAAAATAAATGACGATATTTGCTGAGGAGTGTACTGCTTGTCATACGCTTTAAATTTGAAATCAGTTCCCATTTTGCGTTTGGCCGCCATTACAGTACCTTCAGGATTTGAAACCATCTGCCTTCTTGCAGGTTCACCTACCAGCAGCTGGCCATCCTTAGTAAAGGCTACATATGAGGGAAAAGCTTTTCCACCAACTGATGTTCCCTCAGCTGCCTGTATTATGGTAGGTTTTCCTCCAATCATAACCGAGGCTGCAGAATTGCTTGTTCCAAGGTCTATCCCAATAATTTTACCCATAATCTCTTTTCACTACTCCTTATCTTTTTCATTGATATCTTTATTTGTAACTGTTCTTTTAGATAAAATGACTGAAGAAGGCCTTAAAACTTTATTGTTTAACAAATATCCCTTTCTTACTACTTCCACTATTGTGTTATCGGGAGGCAATTCATTAGATACAAAACCTATAGCATCATGAACGTTTGGATCAAAGGGTGTGCCCATAGTTTCGATTTCTACCAATCCTTCGTCCTTCATAAAACCCTCAAAGTTAGTCATAATCCCACGTATGCCACTAATAACAGTAGAATCATATTGGCCATTTTTTAGGGTTTCAAGGGCCAGGATGCAATCATCATAAATCTTGAGTATTTTTATGAAAAGTTGAGACCTATCTTCTTGAATTCTTGATTCCATTTGTTTTTCTATTTGTTTGCGATAGTTGTCGAAATCTGCCATAAGATATCGAAGATTTGACAAGTTTTTTTCCGAGACTTCTTTTTCCTTTTCAAGTTCCACCTTCAGGAATTCTATTTCTCTTTTTAATACCTCACTATCTTTAATTTCGGAATTGATTCCATCTTCACTATCGGTGTCCTGATTTAATACCTCACTATCTTTAATTTCCGAATTGATTGTATCCTCACCATCCTTCGTTATGTCGGCCAATATTGAAAATGTTTTGAGTCATCTCAGATAATTAGCTATCGTTGGTGAATTATCAAATCAAAAAACATAATAACCCAAATCATGGCTTCTTCTTAATATAACATAAATTGGAAGATGAAGAACTGAGAATCATAAACGAAAAAAGAATGAAAAAGTTACAACAAGTAATAAAAGATAAAGAACTTTTGAAAAATATAAAAGAGCCATTAAATCTTGATGATACCACGTTTTTTCAAACTATTAACAAATTCCCACTAATATTGGTAGATTTCTGGGCTCCTTGGTGTGGACCATGCAGGATGATGGCTCCCATCATTGATCAGAGTGGTAAAGATTATCAAGGGAAACTACTCGTAGGAAAGTTAAATGTTGACGAAAATCCATTAATTGCAAGTCAACTTGCTATATCTAGTATACCGACTTTAATCTTATTTAAGAAAGGTAAAGCAGTGAATAAGATTATTGGATCCGTGTCTAGAAATAGAATAGATGAAATGGTAAAAATGCATCTAGAGTAGAATGATTTTTTTGAAAAATCTATGATACTATTGTTTGACCTTTTAATAATCCTGAAATGAATAGAAGACTACTAATTAGAATTTCAAGCCAGAATTTAGAATAGTAAGAATAATTTTGGAATTGAACCGCATATTTTGTAAGTTAAATATCAAATATCAAATATCAATATTGAATAATTGCGGAGCATATATAGAACCTTCTCTTACTTTTTTCACTTTCGCCACAGACAGGTAATGTGGCCATATAGTAATAATGATTGAACCTTCAGGAACTCCCTCTGGAGATTCAATAATTATTATGTCATTAGGATCCACACCATGTTCGTTCAGAACTATTTTACTTCTTTCTACAAGCTCTGAGGACATCCCACTACTATAAAGATAAACTTTATCAACGTAAGCTATCTTAGGATCCATTTCTATCTATTGAGTTGCTTATCCGTTAAATCCTTATGTAAATTTTGTCAGTCCTATAATTCGTCAATGGGGAATTTGGATCTACAACCTATACATTCATAAATTTCACTTCCCACGGGCCCGCTTACATTAAATCTAACAATTGTGGTGCACTTGGGACATCTTCCCTCTACTGTTCTTCTACTCTTATGCGGCCTTGAAGTAGTCTTTCTTCTTCCCATGATCCACATTGAATAATAATTAACTGGTTTATAAATTACATTGACATTTACAAAATTTAGGTATAGTCTTGTTCGAGCGATCACATTCATAAAATGCTGTTATGCTTTCCCTTAGAAACATTCTTTTCGCAACATGCGTTTGTAACTGGAACTGGTGCTCAATTATGAACACTTATTCCAACATTTGTTCATACCCACCAAGACAATATCCAACTTTTTTCATTTCAATCTTATATTGCTGCCATAAATTGCATAGCGAATAAGTTAAATCCTACAATTAAGTCAATAAATTATCTGTGAATGTTAGCCGATTACATCGAAGTATCAAAACCAAGGATAGTAGTAGTATTGGTTATTTTAGCAATAACAAGCTCTTTAGCTGCAACCAGATTTGATTCAACTCCTACAGTACCGTGGGATATACCTCTCTATAAACTTCTATTTCTCGGTATATGTGGTTGTTTAGCATCAATGGGGTCGAGCGCCCTAAACCACTATTTTGATCGGGATATTGATAAAATAATGTCCAGAACAATAAATAGACCTATACCATCAGGGAGATTAACTCCTAGAAGTGTGTTTATTTTTGGTAACATTCTGTGCGCTAGCTCTATCATAATATCCTTTTTGACTTTAAATTTGATGGCTACAGGGATGATTGCCCTTGGAATATTTTTTTATGTATTCATATACACTCTATGGCTTAAACGCTCAAATGCTTCTAATATTGTTGTGGGTGGTTTTGCGGGGAGTGCAGCATCAATGGCCGGATGGGCTACTACGACCGGATCGATGGATGCCTTGGGCTTTCTGATCGGATGCCTAGTGTTTTTATGGACCCCTCCTCATTTTTGGTCTTTCGCTATAAAATCAAGAGAGGAATACGAGTCTGTAAAGGTTCCGATGTTGCCCGTTCTTATAGGCAACGAAAAGACAGCGGAATATATCTTCGCAAACACCGCAATTCTGTTACCATATTCATTATCATTATATTTTCTAGGTTTAGGTGTTTTGTACTTTATTACCGCGACAATTTCTGGAAGCTTGATGCTCGCGTACCACTATAAGTTAACAAAATATCCAAATCCAGATTTTGCATGGAAAGCCTACAAGATTACGGCACCATATTTAGTCGTTATTTTTATTTCACTTGCATTTGATTCATTATTCTATTACAGGTTTTAGTTCAATATGGAAAAATAACAAGCCTGCAATCCTTAACACTAGGGCAATTACTTTAAGATTATTTTATCTTTACTGATTGTCTGCTCACGTTTACTACTTCTATTTCACCTACGGCTTCTATTTTTCTTATCGATTGTTCTAATAATTCCATTTGGCCTTCTGAGTCATCTAATGTAAAATCAGCTAGAACGGAATACAAACCAAAGGCAATCGGTTCTTTTGCATGTGCTATTAGTTTGAACCCTTCTGGAAGAGATTCAATTAGACTTTTAGGAATTGAATCTACATCTGCGTCTGATTCGGAGGGTAGAATCTTGATCCTAGCAACTAATTTCGTCATTATTATGGACCTTCAAACCCACAGCCAATACATTTGTATGATCGGGCAAATTGTCTGCAACTTTGACATCTCCAAATCAGTACGTAACCGCAATTAGGACAATAGTATTTTACACATTCGTCATTTGCAATTATTGGTCTACTGCAGGAGGTACAAACTGGCAATTGTAACGATTTTGACACAAAAAGCTCATTCTTTTAATCCGAATTTATATTTTGCTTCGAAGATTCCGTATGACAATCCAGCAGGTCCTCAATCAAAGTTTAGTTAGAGAATAAATTTATTTATGTTGTGGACCCTCAATTTTCTTTCATGCCACTAAGAACTCTACGAAATTCATTTTCAATTAATATTCTTGTTAAATTAGTAGCTATTCTTGTTTTAAGAAAAAGATCCAGCGCACTAGAATGAAAGTCAAAATCTGAAAAATTAGATACATCCTTAATCGCTTTTTTTGACAATGAAGAGAAAATCTCGTCAATGGACTTATTATCCAATCTCTCTAATACTTTCCTTGCAAACAACATGGAGTTGAATTCTTTTTGAAACATAGATTTCCAGTTTTTTTCATATTCATATAGTAATCGATTATCATTTTTTTCGTTTGCCTGAGAAATTGCTTTACCTGCTAGAATACCTGCCATGCCGCAACTAAAAATTCCCCCAGCCGTTGTTGGCTTGGTTTGACCGGCAGAATCTCCGACTACCAAAGCTCTATCTACAACAAATGGTGGTCTTGGACCCCCAATCCAAATGGGCGCATAAATTTTCCTAATTATTGAGTATTTCGTGCTTCTGGAGTTTATGAATTCATTTAATGCCAGTGAAGTGTTTATCCCCTTTCCTGCAACCCCAACCTTGCCCGTACCTTCACCAGTTGGGATTATCCAGACAAAAAATCCAGGATACTTTTCAGAATCAAAAATTATCTCTACGGTTTTACCATCAATCCATTTTGCGTATATTTCAAACTGAGCAGATGCTAGAATCCCGTTCTGACTCGCATCCTTCAGAGAACCTAACCCTTTAGCATCAACAAAGTATTTGCATTCAATTTCTCCCTCTGAGGTTTTTACAATATATTTCGATTGATTCTTAGAAAGGGATTTGAAAGTGCATCGTGTTCGAATTTCAGCACCGGCATCTTCTGCCTGTTTGGCAATTTGTTTGTCCAAGCCCCTACGATCAACGACTATAACGTTTTGCTTTTCAGCAGAAAGTTCAAAACTAGCCGATTTAGAACTAATTCTAGCCGTTGTCACGGCATTCTGAAAATTATTTGAATCAATTATGAGACCTAATTTCTGTAGTCCCACAAGACTGACCATCCCTCCACAATGTTCTGGAGTTCCAATTTCGTGATCCTCTTCTATCACAATTGTAGATGTTCCATTAGAAGAACATTCTCTAGCTGTTGTAAGTCCTGCTACACTCCCACCCGCAATTAATACATCATAGTATTCAATAACCAACAAGGAAACAATTAATTCATCATTTTTATTAACTAAACTGAAGTGGAAATTAAACAAGTCATTGTTGTAAGAAAAGATCTACGCATGGGCATAGGCAAAATGGCATCACAGGTTGGACACGCCGCGGTACTCGGAGTTGAACGGTCCAGAAAGTCTAATAAATTATGGCTTAGGAATTGGTTCAATGAAGGCCAACCAAAGATAGTCGTAAAAGTAAACAGTTTTGAAGAATTGCTTCAAGTACAGAGTGATGCTGAAAAACTCATGATGCCACTCGTCATAGTTCAAGATAGGGGCCTAACACAGATTCCAACAGGAACTGTGACTTGCATTGGAATTGGTCCTGCTCCATCCGACATTATAGATAAAGTGACCTCAAAACTCAAATTACTTTAATTAATTAGCCTCAAAGTGCTTTTTTAAATTGATTTACGCTCACATTTGGTATTTTTTGAGTCAATTTGGCTATTGTTCCAAACATGTATATATACTCGCATTTATAAAGCCAACCTAGTATGCCTGAAACCAAGCCCATCGTTAGTATCGAGAATGTTGTTGCTTCTGCAACTGTTAATCAAACTGTAAATCTTAATTTAATTACTCAGATATTTCCAGACGTCGAATACCACCCAGATCAGTTTCCAGGACTTGTGTTTAGACTAAAATCACCAAAGACTGCAACTCTGATTTTCAGTTCTGGAAAAATGGTCTGTACTGGTGCAAAATCTGAAGAACAGGCAATTAAGGCGGTAAAAAACGTGGTTCAAAAACTGAGAAAAGGCAGCATCCCTATTGAAAATGAACCACAAATAGAAATACAGAATATCGTAGCCTCAGCAAGTTTGGGTGGCAAAATTCATTTGGAATTGGCTGCAAGGGTCTTACCTCGCAGTATGTATGAACCGGAACAATTTCCTGGATTAATTCACAGGATGCTTGATCCAAAAACTGTTATTCTTCTTTTTGCGAGCGGGAAATTGGTTTGTACCGGGGCTAAAAAAGAGTCAGAAGTATATAGAGCAGTTCATAATTTGCATGATTTGCTTGAAGAAAAGAATTTAATGATCTATGAGGGTTAATCTATCCAGTAGTCATTTGAAAATTCTCATGCTTCGATTGGAACATGCCTGAATTATGGTTAAATTATGGGAGTACTGACGTCGTAGTAGACCTCAGAGTAGAGAACCTTTCAATTATTGAAAATTCAAAATTTGATATACGTAATGAAGAAAGTTTAGATCTAGAGATTGAATCTATTCCCATCACTGAAAATACAATACTCGTTCCACTAGACGCCTCCAATTCTACAGTTCAACTCACTTCTAGGTTAGTTTCTCTAGCAGAAAGTAGGGGGATTACGTTACCTATTGAAACAATTCCAAGAGCGCGCAGGGTATTGTCAAACAAAACACACAGCCAAAATATAACTCTGATTGAAAAGAGTAATGATCATTTTCATAGGCGCACAAATGAGAGAGGCACTATTTTCATTTCTAAAGTAAACATTGACCCCTTTTTTGGTTATAGTGGCACTCCTACCAATCTTCTACGTGAATTTGAACATGATAAAATGAACCAAGCTTTTCATTCAAGAGTAGATGACCTCCCTCATCCCGGAGAAAAAGGTCCGCCGATTGAAACTGCAAACAGGTTCTGCGAAAGTATGCAAGCAACATCTATTGAAATTATTTCTAATAATTCTGGAATTAACAATTTTTTTTATGGTGAGATAATTCAATCATTTCAAAGCGCTACTAAAAAACTGGATGACCTTTCAATAGAAAATCAACAGGAATTAAAGTCTCTAATATTAGGAACAAATATTGATTCTAATTCAAGTTCAACCCTATCAAGTTCACTGGATTTACTATGGAATTCAACCAGGGTTCTTAAAAGAAACGCAATTGTTGTAATTATTTCTGAAAATAACAAAGGCTTTGGAAGTAAAGCAATGGAGAAATTTGCTTATGGAGAAATAAAATTGGAAGATTATCGCAATACTAACTATATTGAAGGATTAGAACATCTTATGTTTATCAATGAATTGAGAGAAAAGTACAATATGGCAATTCTTTCTTCGTTACCAAAGTATTACTTGAATGAAAAATTCGGATTTAAAATATTTTCCAATATTCAAGAAGCCGCTGAAAAAATACTTGGAATGAATGGAAAAAGTCATAGGATTTCAATTATCCAAGATCCAAACATCGCAATATTCAAAAAAGATAACTAGATTGGACAAATTGAGCAAATCATGTGTTTTGAAAACCCAAAGTTAAAATAATTAAACATCATTTATTTGATAATTTGCAAAGCTGCTTACGAAAAAATGGAGATTATATTTTCTATAGATGTGGACAAGAGAACCTACCCTCTGTTATAGAAATAAATTTAAATTCGCTTCCTGAACACTATACGGAGTATTTTTTTGAGTCAATTCTCAAAGAGTTACCTGAGGCATTTATTGTCGCAGAATTTGATGCAAAAATAGTTGGTTATGCTATGTGCAAGATTGAATTTGGATTCTCAAACTTCAGAAAGTTAGGTTTTGTAAAGAAGGGACATGTAGTTTCTATTGCCCTCTTGGAGGAGCATAGAGGAAAGAAAGTTGGAACCATTCTAATGGAAGAAGCAATGAATGGACTTCTGTCAAGAACAACTGACGAGGTCTACCTGGAGGTAAGGGTAAGCAATTCTGCGGCAATAAAGATGTATGAAAAACTAAATTTTAAACTGAAATCAAGATTGAAATCATACTATAGAGATGGTGAAGATGCTTATTTGATGGCATTAGAGTTACTATGAGCGGAGTTAGTGCGACCAATGGTATGAGACAGAATAAATTAATTGGGTTAATATTACTCGTAGTTCCGTCATTTTTTTTCATTTTTTTTTCATATTTATTGTTATTTACGGAGTGGGATATTCTTACGATAAAAACAACCTTGATAATTATCGTAGGAATTCTGATGAGTGTGCTTATTTGGATGGGTTACACAATGGTTACGGCTCCTCGCGAAAAATGAATTCTTACTAAATTATTTCTACGTCAGAAACGACTTGATAAAATCGAGGCCCTACTTCTCTCACAACTCTAATATTTCTAATTTTGTGGTTGAATTTACCGAATGATTTCGAGGTATCCTTAATTCCGTTCCGGATAGCAATTTTCTTATTATCTGCTCCCACATGTGAAAAATAGTGTACAATCCCTTTGTTATCTGCAAGGGAAGTTATTGCAGCGTCTACGAAATCTCTTGCCTTTTCTGGTAACGGCATTAAAACCCGCGTGGCAATGCCCCTAAGTTTATTGGATATTTCCACCTTTGCATCACCAAGAATTGGAAAAACATTACTCGTCAATTTATTGATCTCGATATTCTCTTTACATAAATCATAAGCTATCGGATTTGAATCTATTGAATAGATTATGGACGACTTGTTATTACGAGATATTATAATCGAAAATGTCCCGACACCTCCAAACATATTTACAATTACTTCATTAGGTCCAATCAGCTTCGATATCCTCAATCGTTCAGTTGATAGTCTTGGCGAAAAGTACGTATTAATTACATCTACTTTAAAAGCACATCCATGTTCCTTATAAACAGTAATTGCAGTATTTTCACCAGACAACAATTCCAACTTGCGCAATCTATAATCGCCTTCAACTTCTGATACTTGACAGAATACTGTTTTTATTGATTTAATTTCTTCAATTAAAGTATCCGCAATCAGTTTCTTTTTCGCGGATAATGTTTCTGGAATTTTGATAATAGCAATAGTACCTATGATATCAAAAGAAGAACATAGCTTATCTAGTTCCTCCATTTCAAGTTTTTCTTCCAATGCTTCTTTCAGCATTTTTGTCATTTTCTGATTAATCTATCAAGTCCTCTTATAATAATCTCCAGAATTTTTTTGAGCTCTATCTAATCTACCACCCAGTTTGTTTATTCTTGGGCGTCCTGTGTTCTCATCGCGTCTGTATGT
>Ga0210378_10000086_pt1 | contig 40188 bp, 45 predicted proteins | sample PLM1_60_b1redo_FD_155465 | JGI IMG/M metagenome (GOLD analysis project Ga0210378, IMG submission 155465) | Groundwater sediment microbial communities from an aquifer in East River, Colorado, USA - PLM1_60_b1 redo | ecosystem: Environmental > Terrestrial > Soil > Riparian zone | place: USA: East... | reverse complement strand
GCTGCGGGAGCGCAGCCGGCGGCTCGGCGGCGCCGGCCTGGACGCGGTCCGCCGCCTGCAGGCCGCCGGCACCGGCCCGGTCGTCGCGCTCGCCGGCGGTGGCACCACCACCGTCGAGGCCGCCCGCTATCCGGGCCCGGCCGAGGAGGCCGAGGCGGTCGCCCGGCTGCTGCGCGTGGCGCGCGAGCGCGACGGCGTCCCCTACGGGCGGATGGCCGTGCTGCTGCCCTCGACGCGCCGGCTCGGTGGGCCCATCCGCCGCGCGCTGGAGCGCTTCGGGATCCCCTACCGGCTCGGCGCGGGCGAGCGCCAGCTCGTGGCCGAGCCGGTCGTCGGGCACGTCCTGGACCTGTTCCGGCTCGCGCTCGACCCGGTCAGGGCCGACGAGCTGCTGCCCTCCCTGCTCACCTCCCCGCTCGGCGGCCTCGACCCAGGCGAGCTGCGCGCGCTTCGTCGCGCGGCGGTCCTTGCCGACCGCTCCCTCGCCGAGCACGTCCGCGCCCCCGACGGCGCCACCGCCGAGCCGGACGGCCGCGACGGCGGGGACCGGTCGTCCGAGGAGCCCGAGGAGCCGGAGGATGACCCGCGGCCGGCCGCGCCCGTCACCCTCGACCCGGGGCTGCGGCGTCGGGTGGCGGCCCTGTGCGGCCTGCTCGACCTGGCCGAGCACTGGGTCGCCGAGCTCGACGCCGACGCCTGCTTCTGGGAGGTGTGGCGGCATGCTCCGGCCTTCGCCGAGCTGGTCCGGCGCGCCGAGGCCGACCCGGCCGACGCCGACGTCCAGCGCCAGCTCGACGCCCTCACCGCGTTCTCCCGCGCGCTCGGGCTGTTCGTCGACGGCCGCCCGGGGGCCAGCATGCGGACCTACCTCGACGTGGTCGAGCGGGCCGACTTCGCCAGCGACCCCTGGCTGCCGCCGGCCATGGCTAGGGTCGACACGGTCGCCCTGCTCTCGATCGAGGCCGCCAAGGGCCACGAGTTCGACCTCGTGGTGGTCGCCGGCTGCCTGGAGGGCTCGCTGCCGCGCACGGCCGTCCCCTACGGGCTGTTCGAGTCCTGGCGGCTGGACGGCGACCCTGGGCCGGTCGCCCGCGCCCGCGCGGTCCTCGAGGGCGAGCGCCGCCGCTTCGTGCTCGCGGCCTCGCGCGCGAGGGACCGGCTGGTGTTCACCGCCTCAAGGGTCGACGGCCGCGGCGAGCCGTCACGTTTCCTGCTGGACCTCGGGTTGGAGCTGCCCGCCGACCCGGCTCCGCCCGACCCGACCCCGCTGGGGCCGCTGGAGGCCGCCGGTGCGCTCCGCAGGGTCATGGCCGACCGCGACCGTCCGGCGGCCGAGCGGCTGGCCGCGGGCATCACCCTGGCCGCCATGCCCGGGATCGACCCCGGGACGTGGTGGTGGCGGCGCGACCGGACCGTCGACCCTGAGCCGATCGCCGCCGAGGGCCGCCTGCGCACCTCCTACTCGCGGATCGGTACCTACGAGGACTGCCACCTGAAGTACTTCTTCGGCAGCGTCGCCGGCCTGGACGACCGCTCCTCCTACCAGATGGCGTTCGGGCGGCTCATGCACACGATCTTCGAGCTGGCCGCCAAGGGTGAGGTCGCCGGCGACCCGGACTCGCTCAAGGCGGCCTACCGGCAGCGGTTCGACCCGGCCTGGTTCCCCTCCCGGGCCATCGCCCACCAGTACTGGCGCGACGGCATGGCGATGCTGCGGCTGTGGCACCACCGCGAGGCAGAAGCGGCCCGCGAGGCGTTGCGCTTCGAGGTCGGCTTCGAGATGGAGGTCGCCGGGCACCTGGTCCGGGGCCGCATCGACCGGGTCGACCGCGGCCCGGACGACGGCATCGTGCTGCTCGACTACAAGACCGCCCGGACCCCGGCGAACGAGGAGGACGCCGCCCGCTCGCTGCAGCTCGCCATCTACTACCTGGCCGCGCTGCGCGACCCGGAGCTCGCCGCGCTCGGCCTCCCGGTCGAGATGCAGCTCGTCTACCCGGCCAGGGTCAGGCAGGGCCGCTTCACCCGGGTGAGCCAGCATCCCGGGCCCGACCACGCCGCCGAGGTCGAGCGGCGGCTGGTCGCCCTGCTCGAGGGCGCCGCCGCAGAGAAGTTCGACCCCAACCCGCACGCCGACTGCCGCATGTGCGCGTTCAAGCCGATCTGTCCGATGTGGCCGCAGGGCGAGGACTTCTTGGCCCCGACCCACCCGCCCGAGGGCCTGGAGGGGTCCGGGGAACCCCGAAGGGGTGCCCCGGTGGGTCGGGAGGGGTCCGGGGAACCCCGAAGGGGTGCCCCGGTGGGTCGGGAGGGGTCCACGTGAGCGCGACCGTCACCGGGGCGGTGAGCCCGGGCATCCGGGCGGCGCTCAGAGGCCAGGAACCCACCGCCGAGCAGTGGGCCGCGATCGCCGCCCCGCTCGGCCCGGTCCACGTGATCGCCGGGGCCGGCTCCGGCAAGACCGCCGTCATGGCGGCGCGCATCGTGTACCTGGTCGAGCGGCTCGGCGTCGCGCCGGCGGCGATCCTCGGCCTCACCTTCACCAACAAGGCGGCCGCCGAGCTGGAGGCCAGGGTGCGGGAGGCGCTGGCCGGCCATCCGGCCGACCCGGACGGCCAGGTCACCGTCGGCACCTACCACGCGTTCTCTGCCGACCTGGTCAAGGCGTACGGGATCCGGGTCGGGGTGGAGTCCGATGCCGACCTGCTCAGCGAGGCGCAGCAGTACCAGATCCTGCTTGGGATCCTCGACGGCGAGCGGTTCGAGCACCTGAGCGTGCGCACCGCCGGCGCCACCATCCGCAAGACCCTGGACCTGGCCGCCGCCTGCGCCGACCACGTCGTCCCGCCGGGAAGGGTGGTGGAGGCATCCCACCAGCTGCTCGAACGCGCCGACGCCGGCGAGCGGCTGCCCGACTGGATGCTCCAGGCGGCCCTCGAGCGCGTCGAGCTGGCCCGCCTCGTCGAGCGCTACGCGGCCGAGAAGCGCCGCCGCGGCCGCATCGACTTCGGCGACCAGGTCGCCAAGGCCGTCGAGCTGGTCGAGCGCCACACCGACCTGGTCGCCGAGCTGCGCGCCCGTTTCCCCCACGTGCTGCTCGACGAGTACCAGGACACCAACGTCGCCCAGCGCCGCCTGATGCAACGGATCTGCCCGCCGGGCTCCTCGATCATGGCCGTCGGCGACGCCCGCCAGGCGATCTACGCCTTCCGCGGCGCCACCATGTACAACCTGCTGTCGTTCGCCGAGCACTTCCCGGCGCGGGAGGCGACCGGCACGCCGCTGCCGCTGTCGACCAACTTCCGCTCCGGCCGCCGCATCCTCGCCCTCGCCAACTCCGTCATCGAGGCGATCCCCGAGCAGCGCCGCGGCGGCACCCCACTGGTCGCGCGTGCCGACGCCGGCGACGGCGCCGTGCTGGGCGCGCTGCTCGCCGACCAGTTCGCCGAGGCCGCGTTCGTGGCCGGCCGGGTCGTCCGCGCGCACGAGGCCGGCCTGCCCGACGGCTCGTGGCCGGCGTGGCGGGACGTGGCCGTGCTCGTCCGCTCCAAGCGGCTGCTCGGCCCGCTCCGCGAGGCGCTCGAGCAGCGTGGCGTGCCGGTCGAGGTGGTCGGCCTCTCCGGGCTGCTCGAGATGCCGGAGATCGTCGACCTGGTCTCCACCCTGCGGGTGGTGGCCGACCCCGGCGCCAACGTCGCGCTGGCTCGGCTGCTGCTCGGCCCCCGCTGGCGGATCGGCCACCGGCATCTCGTCCGGCTCGCCCGCTGGGCGTCCAGGCACAACTGGGGACTCAAGGACGTCCTGCCGGGAGAGGACCCCGACCCCGGCGACGTGAGCTTCGCCCTCGTCGAGGCCCTCGACCACCTGGACGAGGTCGAGGGGCTGGACGCCGAGGCGCGCGAGCGGCTGGCCGACTTCCGCGACGAGCTGCGCGGCCTGCGGGCGGCCGCCCGCGGCCCCCTGCTCGACCTGGTCCAGACGGTCCTCGAGCGGACCGGCGTCTGGGCCGAGCTGGAGGCGTCACGGAACCGCCGGGCCGCGACGGCGCGCCAGAACCTGTCCACCTTCCTGGACCGGGTCGCCGCGTTCGCCCCCGTCGACGGCCACCCGTCGCTGGCCGCCTTCCTCGCCTACCTGGACGCGGTCGAGGACGCGGCCGAGCCGGTCGAGGCGGTGCAGCCGGCGCCGGTCGACTCGGTCAAGCTCATGACCGTCCATATGGCCAAGGGCCTGGAGTTCCCGATGGTCGTGGTCGCCGGCCTGTCGGCCGGGCTCGGCAGGGACGGCTCGCCAAGGTACGGCATCTTCCCCGACGCCCGGGTCGCCGACCCCCGCCGCGCCCAGGGCTTCCCCTACGAGCTGCGCGAGGACGCCGGGCACCTACCGCGCTTCGCCGGCAACGCCCGCGCATTCCGCGCCGAGCTCGAGGACCGTGCCCTCGAGGACGAGCGCCGACTGTTCTACGTCGCCATCACCCGCGCCAAGCAGCTGCTGGTGCTCACCTCCGCCTGGTGGTACCAGGGGTCGGAGAAGACCCCCAAGGGCCCTGGGCCGTTCTGGCGGGAGGCGGCCGACCATCCCGCCGTCGAGGTGCTGGTCCGCGCCGACGAGCCGGCCACCAGCCCGCTGACCGAGCGGCTCCGGGCCCGGGTGAGCTGGCCCCCCGCTGCCCGCCGGCCCGGCGAGGAGGCCGACCCGCTGTTCCCGGAGGGCCTGGCCGCCGCCGTCGAGCGGGAGCGGACCGAGCCGGGCACCCTGGCCGCCCGCGTGCCGCCCGGCCAGGACGACGAATTCCGGGCGGCGGTCGCCGCCGGCGGCCAGCTCCTCGACGCCTCCCGGACCGACCTGGCGGCACCGGCGCTCCTGCCACCCCGCATCCTGTCGGTCAGCCAGGTGCTCACCTATGCCCGCTGCCCCCGCGACTTCTACTGGTCGGTCGTGCGGCCGCTGCCCTCGCCGCCCCGGCCGGCCGCCCGGCTCGGCTCGGTCGTCCACCGGCTGCTGGAGCGACGCGCCCGCAACCTTCCCGACCTGCTGGACCCTGACGGCCTCGACGACCTGCCGGGCGGCGTGGCCGCACCGGACCTGGTCGAGCGGGCCACCCGCAACTTCGCCGCCTCCCGCTACGCCGGGCTGCCCGCCCCGGACGCCGAGGTCGGCGTCGTCCTGCGGGTCGGCGCATGCGTGATCCGAGGCCGCATCGACGCGGTCTTCCGGCCGCCGGACGCCGGCGTCGAGCTGGTCGACTGGAAGACCGGCAGGCGGAACGACCCCCTCCCCGGCGGCCTCGACCAGCTCGGCATCTACGCAGTGGCGCTCCGGCAGCTCGGCGAGCTGCCCGAGGCCGGCTGCCTGGTCTCCTACTGCTACCTCGGCGGCGACCAGCCATTGATCGACTCCCGCGCCCTCGGCCCCGCGGAGCTGGACGAGCAGCGCATCCTCCTGGAAGCCACCCTCGCCGCCCTCGCCACCGGCGACTACCGCCGGGCCTGTCACCGCCCCGACTGCGACACCTGCCGCCGCACCGACCGCCCGGCCCCCGCCGGATTGTAGCGCCGCCCGGTCCCGCACCCGACGTCCAGCGCCGTGCGGCAGCCACGCGGCAGCAGCCGGTGGTAGTGGTCGTTGTGGTCGAATGGCATCGCTCGAATTCTCGACCTGGAGGCGCGATGTGCTTCGACCGTGACGCGCGGCCGCCGCTGCCGCCCATCGCCGGCGCCGCCGCCGAGCAGGGCGACCTGGTCCTGACCGCCGCCGACGGCAACCGGCTGGCGGCGACCTTCGCCAGGGCCGCCGACCCGACCGGCGCCGGGATCGTGATCCTGCCCGACGTCCGCGGCCTGCACGCCTTCTACAAGGAGCTGGCGCAGCGGTTCGCGGAGGCCGGCGTCGACGCGGTCGCGATCGACTACTTCGGCCGCACGGCGGGGACCGGCCCGCGCGACGACGGCTTCGACTATCCCACCCACGTCCGCCAGACGACCCTCGAGGGAGTGACCGCCGACACCGCCGCGGGGGTCGCGCACCTCCGCTCGCCGCAGGGCGGCGCGGCGCAGGCCGTGTTCACCGTCGGCTTCTGCTTCGGTGGCGGGCGCTCCTGGCGACAGGCGGCCGCCGGGCACGGCCTCGCCGGCGCGATCGGCCTCTACGGCGACCCGCAGCTCACCCTGGACGCGCTCGACCGGGTCCAGGCGCCGCTGCTGGTCCTGGTGGCGGGCGACGACCGCGCCAGGCCGGTGTCGGTCTTCGAGGACTTCGACCGGCGGCTCAGCGCCGCCGGCGTGCCCCACGACATGCACGTCTACGGGGGCGCCCCGCACTCGTTCTTCGACCGCACCTTCGAGCGGCACGCCGACGCCTCCGCGGACGCCTGGCGCCGGATGCTCGACTTCATCGCCCGGCACACACCGGCCCGGGCCTGACGGATCACCCAGGTCGCTTCCTCCCGCCGCCGAGCCCCACTATGATCGGGCCCGCAGGCCCACCGACAGGGCCGCCGCATGAGGGGGCCGTATGGACGACCAGCCGGCGAAGCTCGACATCCAGCTCGCCGTCGGGCCCGACGACGACGCCGAGCAGGTCGCCGAGGCCACCCTGCGGCTTCGCCGTGAGCTCCTCGACCTGGACGTCGACGCCGTCGAGCTGCCCTCGGGCGGCGAGCCTCCACCGGGAACCAGGGCGGTGGAGCTGGCGGCGCTCGGCGCGCTGGCCGTCACCCTCGCCAAGTCGCAGATGCTCGGCCCTGTGGTGGCCGCGGTCCGAGCGTGGCTGGCCGGCTCTCCGCAACGCAGTATCAAGCTGGAGCTGGACGGCGACGTCCTGGAGCTGACCGGGTTGTCGTCCAAGGAGCAGCGGCGGCTCACCGACGAGTGGCTCCGCCGCCACGAGAGCCGCTGACCGCATGGTGGACGGCACGCGCAGCGCCCTGATCGTCGCCAGCGACGAATATCAGGACCCCGGGTTGCGGCGGTTGCGCGCCCCCAGCAGCGACGCCCAGGCGCTCACCCGGGTGCTGCGGGACCCCCAGATCGGCGGCTTCGAGGTCCGAACGCTGCTGAACGAGCCCGCCCACGTCGTCAACCTGGCGGTGGAGGAGTTCTTCGCCGACCGCCGGCCCGACGACCTGCTGCTGCTGCACGTCTCCTCCCACGGGGTCAAGGACGAGGGCGGCGAGCTGTACTTCGCCACCGCGGACACCAAGCTGCGGCGGCTGGGGGCGACCGCGGTCGCGGCCGAGTTCGTCAACCGGCGCATGAACCGCAGCCGCTCCCGGCGGGTGGTGCTGCTGCTGGACTGCTGCTATGCGGGCGCGTTCGAACGCGGCATGACCGCACGGGCCGGCACCGGCGTGGGGATCGAGGAGCAGTTCGGCGGCCGCGGCCGGGCGGTGATCACCGCGTCCAGTGCGATGGAGTACGCGTTTGAGGGCGACGAGCTGGCCGATACCCGCGCGCTGGCGCCGTCGGTGTTCACCAGCGCCCTGGTGGAGGGGCTGGAGACCGGTGAGGCCGACCGCGACCAGGACGGCCTGGTGGCGCTGGACGAGCTGTACGACTACGTCTACGACAAGGTGCGGTCGGCCACGCCGAACCAGACACCCGGCAAGTGGACCTTCGGCGTGCAGGGAGAGCTGGTCATCGCCCGCCGCGCCCGTCCGGTCACCACGCCGGCGCCACTGCCACCCGAGCTGCAGATGGCCATCGACCATTCCCTGGCCTCGGTCCGCGCCGCGGCCGTCGGGGAGCTGGCGCGCATCTCACAGGGCGGGCACGCCGGGCTGGCGCTGGCCGCCGGGCTGGCCCTGGAGCGGCTCACCAACGACGACAGCCGCATGGTCTCCGCCGCCGCCGCCGCGGCGCTCGGCACCGAGGCACCGCCTCAACCGGTACCGCCTCAACCGGCACCGGCCGAACCGGCACCGCCGAGGCCGGAGCCAGCGGCCACGCCCCGCGAGCCGGTGCGTGTCGATCCGACGCCGCCGCCCGCCGCGGCGGACGCCGCGACCACCCGCCCGCCGGCGGCCGCTCCCGCGGCGCCGAAGCCCCCTCGGCCCGCTCCACGACAGGCCGCGGCCGCGCCGACCGCGGAATCCCGAGCGCAGGACGACCGCTGGTTCCTGGTCGCGGGCCTGCTGGCGATCGCGGGGGCGGCGCTGCCGCTGCTCGGGTTGATCCCGGCCTACCAGTTCGGCAAGACCCTGCGAGTCGAACAGCCCTGGTCGCCGTGGTACACGGTCGCGGTGGCCGTCGCCGCCGTGGCGGCGGGTGGCTGCACGCTCCTGCCGCGCACGCGTCGGATCATCGGGCCCGGGCTGCTGCTCGGCATCGCGGCCTCCTCGACCTGGGGGCTCCTCTTCACCGCCGGCATCGACGCGCAGAAGGGGGGGTTGGGAAGCGGCCTCTGGCTCCAGGTCGCCGGGCACCTGAGCCTCGTGCTCGCGGCCTGCTTCGCCGGTCTCGCGTTGGCACGGGCCGCCGAGGTCCGCCTCGTGCCTCGGCTTCCCGACGGCTGGCTCCCGTGGCTGGTGGTCCTCATCGGCGTCGCCGGCGCGCTGGCGCTGCTGACCTACAGCGAGACGATCTTCCGGTTCTTTGGGAAGGAAGGGGGCTCGCGGGAGGTGGCTCCATCCGTCTGGGCGGTCCTCCTGGGGACCGCCGTTCCCGCGTGCGCGGCGGTGCTGGCGCCTCGCCGGTTCGGGGCCGCCGTGCTCGTGGGCTGGATCGGGGGCGGCGTAGCGATCTTCCTGTCCTCCTTCGCCTTCGTTCGCGGGTATTTCGGGACCTTGGACAAGGGTGGGCGGCCGATCATCGCCTTCGGCGTGGCCCTGCTGGCGCTGCTGGTCGTGGCGGTCCTCCTGGCCCGCGACGACCCAACCTCCGAGGCCGAGCCCGCGACACAAGGCTGATCCTCGGGGCTGTCAACGGCGGCGCCGTGCCGGGGAGTGTCAGGGATGAGCCACGCCGCACGCGACGGTGACAAGGGGTGATGGGTTGGGCCGGCGCTCGACCGAGGGACTCGACGCGGAGTTCGCGGCCTTCGTGCACCGGCGGGCCCGACATCACCTTCGCACCGCGGTGCTGCTCACCGGCGACTGGCACACCGCGGAGGACCTGGTGCAGACCTGCCTGGTCAAGCTGTACCGGGCCTGGCCCCGGCTGGACACCGGTGTGGACCCCGACAGCTACCTGCGCCGCATGCTGATCAACACCCACCGGTCGTGGTGGCGGACGCGGTGGCGGCGGGAAGCCCCCGTGGCGAGCATCCCCGACCGCGCGGGCGAGGCCGACGGCCAGGACCGCCATGCCGTTGCGGAGACGGTCCGGCAGGCGCTCGGCGTCCTGTCGGCGCGCCAGCGGGCCACGCTGGTGCTGCGGTTCTTCGAGGACCTGCCCGAGGCGCAGGTCGCCGACCTGCTGGGTTGCTCGGTGGGGACCGTCAAGACCCACACCCATCGTGGCATCCGCAGGCTCCGGGAGCTCCTGGGCGCCGAGCTCGTCCCCGAGGCCCCGGGACCGGAGCTGGACCAGGTCGTCAACCAACTACCCGGCCGGGGGCGTGACCGCGGATGACAGCCGCTCGCAACGCCCACCAAGCGAGGTGCAACCGCTATGAGCCAAGATCCTGGTCGGGGTCCCGAGCACGCCGTCCGGGCGCTGCTGGAGGCGGCGTCCGACGACGGCCCCCCAACGACCGACCTGCTGCACGAGGTTCGACGCCGGTTCAGGCGGCGCCGCGCGCTGGTGCCGTCGCTGGCGACGCTCGGCGTCGTCGGGGTGCTCGCCGTCGCCGTGGCGGCGGCGTCGACGGTCACCGGCACGCCGCCGGCGCAGGCACGGGTCGCGGCGGCCGCGACCCGCACCGCCCAGGAGGGCTACCGCGTCCATCTCACCACCAGCAAGTCCACCGCCTCCCACAGGTTCAGCGGGACCGCCGTCGGCGTCTTCGACCCGGCCCGGCGGACCGGCCGGCTCGTGGGCGAGGATGGCGGGCCGGAGTCCCGCTACGTGGGCGATGTGGTCTACAGGCGGGTCCCCGCCCGCCTCATAGGCCGACTGCCCGGAGATCCCAAGCGTGCCTGCCCTTGGATCGCCCAGGAACGGGGCTTCCCGGAGGGCATCTCCGAGCTGGCCGAGTTCGGCATACGGGCGATGCAGGACCCCCAGCAGGCGCTGAACTGGGTGAGGTCGGCGGGTGAGGTGCGGGAGCAGGGCCGCGCCTCCGGCGACGGCTGGGTCGGCCTTCGCTACTCCTTCAAGCTGACCGACCGGCTCTGGCGGATCACCGGCACCGTCGACGTCGACAACGACGGCAGGGTGCGCCGGCTGGATCTCACCGTGCGATCCACGGACACCGCCAATGGGCTGGCCGCCACGGTCCATGCCGCGGTGCAGTTCTGGGACTTCGGGGTGCGCGAGCCGGTCATGGCCCCACCCGCCGGCCAGGTGTGCCGGATGCCCACCCCGGAAGCGATGAAGCGCGAGCGGGAGAGGTTCAGCAAGGCCACGCGCAGATAAGTCCGCGATCACACTCGCGGCCGGGCCGCTGCACGAAGCACGCGCAAGGCGTTCAGCGTGACCATCTCGTTCGGGCCACTCCGGCCCCAGTCGACCGCCTCCACGTTGCTCCCCTGCGAGCCGGGCGGCCGCCAGTACCGGCGGCCGTCCGCTCTCCAACGGCCCTCCTTGCCGCGCTTCGCCTCGATGAGGTCCAGGGCCCCGACAGCTCTCGGGTCCGAGGCCTTGCCGCACCGGGACAGGACGAGCAGCCCGTGGAGGACGTCGTAGTGCCAGTACGGCGGGTAGTGGAGCCGCAGCCATTCCTCGTGCGCGACCCGACCGGTGCGGTGGGATCGGAACAGCTGGTGGGCCAGGAACAGCTCCGCGGCCCGCTCGGCCGATTCAGCCGCGGCCTCGTTTCCGGTGGCTCGCGCGTACTCGGCCAGCCCCCACAGCGGCCCGATGCTCTCATGGAAGGACGAGTGGGTGACGCCCCGGCGCGGATCGCAATTCCAGCCTCCGTCCGGCCACTGCGCGCCCAGCAGGGAGTCCACCAAGGCGCCGACCCGCACGTCCCGCACGATGCCCAGCCGACAGCAGACCGCCAGCCCATACCCCTCCTGGGTGGCATGCTGGCGGACCAGGCCGTCGACCACCTGGATGGTGCGACGGCGCTCCGGGCTCGTCAGCCAGGCAAGAACCTGCCCGGCCGCGGCCACAGCCGGAGGGTGGCCGGGCGGGATGGCCAACTCCACCAGGGAGACCAGCCGCCAGAAGGCGCCCGTCCACTTGCGGTAGGGGTGGACGCCGAACCCCCCGTCCCCTCGCTGGCCTTGGAGCAGGGCGCGCACCCGGGGACCGGCGGAGATCCCGTCACGGGCCGCTCGTGCAGTCCGGCTCCGCGGCGACTCGCCCACGAGCTGGGTCAGCGTCAGGTAGCGGACCGATGGATCCTTCGAGGCCAGGAGCCATCCAACGCCGTCCGATCCGGTCATCGCCGGAGGCTACCAACCTCGAGGGCGGGTGTGGCCGTCCGGTGGCCTCAACGGCGCGAGGCCACGAACTGCAGCGCCTCCTTCGCCAGCGGCAGCCAGCTGTGGTTGGACGTCGGCGCCACCGCGACCCACTCCTTCATCAGGCGGCCATGGCCGGGATCGAAGCGTTCGCCTTCCCCAGCGGCGATCAGCGCATCGACTCGCCGCCGAGGGAGTTTCACGACGAGCTTGCCACCGACCAGCATTGCGAAGATCTTGTTGTCGACCTTCAGCGCGGATGCGCCGAATCCCGTCTTCGGTCCAGTTGGATCCGACGGTTGGGTGACGCCCGAGACGCCCAGGAACTCCTCCCCGCGCATGGAACGTTCGCCCTAGAATCGTCCCCTCCGTCCGATGGATCGAGGAAGGGGAGAAATGCGCGCATCGGTGCTCCGGACCTTCGCCCCCTCATCCCTGGCGACGCTCACCCTGGCCCTGATCCTGGCCGTGCCGGCAGCCGCCGCCGTTCGCCCTATCCCGGCGAACATCAACTCGAGCGCGACGCCGGGGAACGAGGCAGAGGACGCTATCGCGGTCAATCCGACCAACCCGCGGAACATCGTCACCATGGCGACGCTGCCCGACGTGGTGAGCGGGCTGTTCGAGGGCGTGTCGTTCGACGGAGGAGCGACCTGGACCAGGAAGGTCATCGGCACCGGTGGTCCACTCGGGGAGATCTGCTGCGACGAGCAGTTGGCGTGGGACCCGTACGGCAACCTGTGGATGGTCTATCTGCTCAACACCAGCGACAACATCCCGGTCGCGGTCTCGACCGACGGTGGCCTGACGTTCACGAAGGTGACCGAGATCATCCCGACGACGCCGACGGGAAGCCGGGCGCCGGCGGGCGCCGCCGTCAAGCGCCTCGGGGAGACGACCAAGGGCACAGCCAGCGGCGACCAGCCGTCGATCTCGGCCGGGCCGCACAGCGTGTGGGTCAGCTACACCAGCTACCCGTCGACGGTCGTGCAGGCATCCGGCGCCAACGTCAGCGGCCTGGGCCGGTTCGGGACCTTCTCCGCGCCCCAGAGCGTCCCCACCTCCGACGGGCGGGGGAACTACGGCGACACCGCCGTGGGGCCCGACGGCCAGGTCATGGTGACCTATCAGGACCAGACCACCGGCCAGGGCGGATCACGCATCTACACCGCGCTCGACCCCGACGGCCTCGGCCCGGCCGGGTTCACCGATCCCCGGTTGCTGGCACGCAGCAGGGTCGGCGGGTTCGACTATCTCCCGGTCCAGCCGAACCGTTCGGTGGATGCGGAGGCGAGCCTGGCCTGGGACCGGAGCGGCGGCCCGCACTCCGGGAGGGTCTACGCGATCTGGACCCAGGAGGTGAGGAGCGAGAGCGACGACATGGACATCATGTTCCAGTCCTCGGACGACGGCGGAGCCACCTGGTCGGCTGCGGTCAGGCTGAACGACGACCACGGGACCAACAGCCAGGTCAACCCGGCGATCGCTGTGGACCAGGCCAGTGGTGACGTCGCGGTCTCCTGGTATGACGCCCGCAACGACCTCGGCAGCGGCGGAGCGGGCGACACCGACGGCGTGCCCAACGACGACGTGCAGGTCTGGGCGGCGTACTCCACCGACGGGGGAGCGACCATCGCGCCGAACTTCCAGGTCAGCCAGGGCACCTCGAACGCCAACGGCGCGGAGAGCTTCTTCGACTACGGGGACTACACCCATGCCGCGTTCCAGTCGCACCGGTTCTACCCGGCGTGGTCGGACAACTCCAACAGCACCGGCGACAATCCCGACGGGACGCATCACCAGCTGGACCTCTACACGGCAAGCGTCCCCATCCCATAGCGGCGCGTTCCCGACCGCGGACGGGACGAGCGCAGAACCAGGCGGCCCCGCGTCAGCCGAGCCGTGCGGTTCTGGAGGTGCCGAAGCGCTCGGCCATCAGCCGCTTCAGCCCGTGGGGGAAGTCGCTCCGGGCGGCCGCGTGGCTGGCGAACAGCGCCCGCTGCGCGGCGGCGTTGCCGGCGAAGGCCGCCTTCGCCCGCTCCGGCTCCACGTTGGCCACCGCGAGGATCGCGCCGGTGCACCCGAGCGCGCCGGCCATCGTGAGGATCGAGGAGGCGCCGACGTACAGCCAGCCGTCGAAGGTGTCCAGCTCCGCGAGCAGCCGCTCCGGGTCGCCGCTGGAGTCCTTCGCCCCTTGGATGGGCAGCTCGGGCAGCAGCTCGACCGGGATGCCGGGTTGCGACGACTTCGGATAGTGGTAGGCGAGCACCGGCAGGCCGCTTGCCGCGTCGGCGACCGACCCGTAGTAGGAGCGCAGACCGACGCTGCCAGGTGGCGACAGCACCAGGAGGGCGTCGGCGCCGTGGTCGACGGCGGCTCTGGTCAGCGCGACCGCCTGCCGGCGTGACGGCGCACCGGTGCCGGCGAGCACCGGGACGCCGGACGGCACGGTCCGGCGGACCTCGATGAGCAGGGCGATCCGCTCCTCGGGCGTGAGGGTGGCCGCCTCGCCGGTGGAGCCGGCCACCACGACCGCGCGCACACCGAGGTCGACGAGGGTGGCGGCGTGGCCGGCGGTCGCCTTGGCGTCCAGCTCCCCGGCGTCGTCGAACAGCGTCGCCAGTGCGACCCCGACGCCTCTGAACAGCGGTTCCGCCATGCCCATGCCTCCTCGTGGTGCCCGCGTCGCGGGGTTTGCTCTCCCCCCGCCACCTGCGTAAACTATCTCAAGGAAACATTGTTGTTTCCAAAGTGTGCAAGGGAGGAGAGCAGACGCATGTCGACGGCCGAGCGCGTTCTCAGCACGCGGGAGCAGATCCTCGTGCTCCTGCGGCGCCATGGGCGCCTGTCCGCCCCCCGCCTGGCCGACCTGCTCGGGATCAACTCCGTCGGCGTACGCCGTCACCTCGGCCTGCTGGAGCGCGACGGCCTGGTCGAGTCGACCGTCGGGAAGCCCGGGCGGGGCCGGCCGGCGGCCATCTACCGGCTCACCGACGCCGGCCTGGAGCGGTTCCCTCGCCACTACGACGAGGTCGCCCGCGAGGCGCTGGCGTTCCTCAAGGACCAGGACGCGGCCGCGCTCGCCCAGTTCCTGGCCTGGCGCAACGAGCGGCTGGCGGCCAGCTACGCGGGTCGCGTGGATGGCGCTACCCTTGCCGAGCGGACCGACGCCCTGGCCGAGGTCCTCAGCGAGCAGGGCTTCATGGCCGAGGTCGAGTCCGCCCCGGGTGGGCTGCGTCTCTGCCAGCACAACTGCACGGTGGAGCACCTGGCCGCCGAGCTGCCCGACCTGTGCACGTCAGAGGCGGAGCTGTTCGAGCGCCTGCTGGGGACGCAGGTCGAGCGCGAGGCGACCATCGTCGACGGCGCCGTGCGCTGCGTCACCCGCATCGACCTCGGCAAGCGAGGCAGACGACCGCAGGACCGCACCACCCCGTCCCCGGACCGCAAGGCAGCGAGGAGTCCAGCCTGATGGCAACCGATGCCCGTGACCTGACGAGCAAGGCGCCGGAGCGGATCAACCCGGTCCCCGAGAACGTCGAGCTGGGCGCGTACAAGTACGGCTGGCACGACCCGGTCAGCTCGGTCTTCACGCCCAAGCGGGGCCTGTCCCACGAGGTCGTGGAAGAGATCTCGCAGATGAAGGACGAGCCCGAGTGGATGCGGAAGTTCCGCCACAAGTCGCTGGACTACTTCCTGCGCCGCCCGATGCCGCAGTGGGGCGGCGACCTGGACCAGATCGACTTCGAAAACATCTTCTACTTCGTGCGCGCCACCGAGAAGCAGGCCGCCTCCTGGGACGAGCTCCCGGCCGACATCAAGAACACGTATGACCGGCTGGGAATCCCGGAGGCCGAGAAGCAGCGCCTGATCGGCGGCGTGGCCGCGCAGTACGAGTGCATGGCCGGTGGGACTCGAGTATGGACAGCGAACCGTGGCCTGATCCCGATCAAGGAGATCGAGCCTGGCGACCGGGTGTTCTCGCTGGACGAGGACACCGGGCGGCTGGTGGTCGCGCCGGTGAAGGGGAGCGCGCAGACCGACGTGCGGCAGACCTACGAGGTTCGGGTCGGCACCCGTTCAATCCGTGCGACCGACAACCACCCGGTGCTGGTCCTGGAGGACGGGCGCAAGCCGGGGCGCCTGCGCAGCCGCTACCGCCGCACCTGGAAGACGGTCGGGGAGCTGCGGGTCGGCGACCTGGTGGCCGTGCCCCGCGGGCTGCCCGAGTTCGGGAAGTCGCGCAGGCTGCCGCCGCTGGTCGACTGGACCGGGCGGACACGCGGGCCGGCGACGAGCTCCGTGGACCTGCTGTGGCTGCTGGGCTACTTCCTCGGTGACGGCAGCCTCCAGAGCGCTGGCAGGACCCACCGGGTCCAGTTCGCGGTGCCGGCTCGCGACCCCGAGCTACGCGCCGAGATCACCCGGATCGTCGGCGAGCTGTTTGGGGTGCCCGCCATCGCCGCCGATGGCCAGCGGTTGGTCGTCAACTCCCGTCCGCTCGTGGACTGGCTGCAGAAGCTCGGGTTCGTCGGCACGTCGCTGACCAAGCAGGTGCCCGCCTGGGTGTTCGGCCTGCCGACGGATCAGCGACTGGCGTTCCTGGGCGGCTGGGTCGACGCCGACGGCTACGTGACTCCGGACGTGTCCGGATCGATCGCGCTGACCAGCGGCAACCAGCCGTTGCTGGAGCAGGCGTCGGAGCTGGCAGCGCTGTGCGGGCTGCGCACCAGCAAGGTGCACCAGTTCACCAGCCGCCACCCGTTCGACGCCGGCCGCCGGATCGTCGGCTTCCGCCTGGGCATCTCCGGCGACTTCGGTCGGCTCGACTGCCGCAACCCGCGCCGCACCGACCGGTTCGGCCGGCGGCGTTACCACCACTCGGCCACCTCGGCTCACGGCACGACCTTCCGGACCCATGTCACCGAGCATCTCGGCTTCGCGCGGGTCACCGCGATCGCGCCCGCCGACGTCGAGCCGGTCTACGACATCGAGGTGGACGGGCCGCACAACTTCGTCGCCGAGGGCATGATCGTCCACAACTCCGAGGTCGTGTACCACAAGGTTCGTGAGGACCTGGAGGCGCAGGGTGTGCTGTTCCTCGACACCGACGCGGCGCTGAGGGAGCACGAGGAGCTGTTCCGGGAGCATTGGGCCACGGTGATCCCGGCCAACGACAACAAGTTCTCGGCGCTCAACTCGGCGGTGTGGTCTGGTGGGTCGTTCATCTGGATCCCGGAGGGCGTCCACGTCGAGATCCCGCTGCAGGCCTACTTCCGCATCAACTCGCAGAACATGGGCCAGTTCGAGCGGACCCTGATCATTGCGGAGCCTGGGTCGAGCGTCCATTATGTCGAGGGTTGCACCGCTCCGATATATTCGTCCGATTCGCTCCATTCAGCGGTGGTGGAGATCATCGTCAAGCCGCATGCCAAGGTGCGGTACACGACCATCCAGAACTGGTCGACCAACGTCTACAACCTGGTCACCAAGCGGGCCGCGGCCTACGAGGGCGCGACCATGTCCTGGGTCGACGGGAACATCGGCTCCAAGCTGACGATGAAGTATCCCGCCGTGCTGTTGCTCGGCGAGCACGCTCACGGCGAGATCCTCTCGGTGGCGTTCGCCGGCGACGGCCAGCACCAGGACGCCGGGGCCAAGCTGACCTTCGCGGCGCCCAACACCACCGGGCAGATCGTCTCCAAGTCGATCTCCCGCGACGGTGGCCGGACCTCCTACCGCGGCCTGGTCAAGGTCGAGGAGGACTCGCCGGGCGTGCGGGTCAACGTCCGCTGCGACGCGCTGCTGCTGGACGAGGAGTCGCGCTCCGACACCTACCCGTACACCGACGTCAAGGAAGAGGACGTCACCCTCGGTCACGAGGCCACTGTCTCCAAGATCGGCGACGACCAGCTCTTCTATCTGCGGTCGCGTGGCCTCTCCGAGGCGGAGGCGACGGCGATGATCGTGCGCGGCTTCATCGAGCCGATCTCCAAGGAGCTCCCGATGGAGTACGCGCTCGAGCTGAACCGCCTCGTCGCGCTGCAGATGGAAGGGGCCGTCGGCTAAGGGTGGCCATCGAGACGCTGACCCTGAAGGGGCTCGACCAGGAGGCGGTGACCGCCTGGTCGCGGGCTCTCGGCGACCCCGACTGGTTCCTCGCCCGCCGGCTGGAGGCGCTGGCCGCCCTCGGCAAGCTGGAGCGGCCGAGCAACCGCGAGGAGGCCTGGCGCTTCACCGACCCCAAGCGCGCCGGTCTCGACCGCCACCAGGTCCTGCGGTCCAGCGGCGACGCCGCCGGCGGCGACGCGACCGGGACCGGGCTGCAGCCGGCCGGGCTGGTCGCCACCGTCGACGGCGCCACCGCGGAGGCGTTCCTGGACCCGGAGCTGGCCGGCCGTGGCGTGGTCCTGACCGACCTCGCCACCGCCCTGCGCGAGCACGCCGGCCTGGTCGAGCCGCGCTTCATGACCGCGGCGGCGCCGTTCGACGAGGACTGGTTCCTGGCCCTGCACGCCACCCTGGTCACCGCTGGCACCTTCCTGTACGTACCGCGCGGGGTCGAGGTGGTGGCCCCGCTCGGCGCCCTGTACCGGCGCACCAGCCCCGGGGCGAGCTTCGCCCACACGCTGGTGGTGGTCGAGCCCGAGGCCTCGCTCACCCTGGTGCAGCAGCACGGCTCGCCATCGGACATCGGCGGGCGGGCGTTCCACCACGGCGTCACCGAGCTGCTGATCGGCGAGCGCGCCGCGGTCCAGTACCTGTCGCTGCAGGAGTGGGGGAGCGAGCAGGTCAACCACTTCGCCGTCCAGCGGGCGCTGGTCGGCAGGCAGGCGCGCTTCCGCTCGTTCGTGGTGACGCTCGGCGGCGGGGTGGTGCGGGTCTCGCCGGACACGGTGCTGGCCGAGGGCGCCGAGGCCGACCTGCTCGGCGCGGTCTTCGCCGACGCCGGCCAGCGGTTCGAGCACCGCGCGACGGTGACCCACGCCGAGCCCCACGCCCGCTCCAGCCTGCTGTACAAGGCGGGGCTGCTCGGCGGGTCGCGCAACATCTTCAACGGCAACCTGATCATCAGCCCGGGCGCCCGCGGCAGCGACGCCGGCCAGACCATGCGCAACCTGGTCCTGTCCCGCGACGCCCACGCCGAGGCCAACCCGTTCCTGGAGATCCTCAACTCCGACGTCAGGGCCGCGCACGCGGCCGCGACCGGCCGGGTCGACGACCTGCACCTGTTCTACCTGGAGTCGCGGGGCATCCCGCGCCGGACGGCCCGGCGGCTGGTGGTGTTCGGCTTCTTCGAGGAGGTCCTGGCGCAGGTGACCGTGCCGGAGGTCCGCCGCCGCCTGGAGGCCGCCCTGGAGGCCGAGCTGGTCGCCGCCGAGGCCATCACGGCGCCGGGGTCGGGGGGAGGCGGGTCGTGATGCCGTTCGTGCGGCTGGCCGGGCTGGACGAGCTCGAGGTCGACCAGGGCCATCGGGTCGAGCTCGGCGACGAGGAGGCGGTCGCGCTGATCCGCACCGGCGACGGCGTGTACGCGGTCGTCGACGTCTGCAGCCACGAGGACTACCCGCTGTCCGAGGGCTGGGTGGAGGACCACACCGTCGAGTGCGCCCTGCACGGCAGCCGCTTCGACCTGGTCACCGGCAACCCCGACAGCCCGCCGGCGCTGCGGCCGGTGCAGACCTTCCCGGTCAAGGTCGACGGCGACGACGTGCTGGTCGACCTGCCCGACGACTGGGCGAAGCTAGCCGAACAGCTCATCTGAGGAGCGACGACATCGACATGCCTGACGCGACCCTGGTCATCGAGGACCTCCACGTCGCCGTGGGGGACAAGCAGATCCTCAACGGTGTCGACCTGACCGTGGAGCCGGGGCGGGTCCACGCCCTGATGGGACCCAACGGCTCCGGCAAGTCGACCCTGGCCTACGCGCTCGCCGGCCACCCCCGCTACCGGGTCACCGGCGGCAAGGTGATCTTCAAGGGCGAGGACGTGCTCGGCCTGACCCCCGACGAGCGGGCGCGGCTGGGGATGTTCCTGGCCATGCAGTACCCGGTCGAGGTGCCGGGGGTGTCGGTGACCAACTTCCTCCGCACCGCGATGAACGCGGTCCGCGGCGAGGACGTGCCCGTGCGCGAGTTCGCCCGCGAGCTGCGCGAGCAGATGCGGCTGCTGGACATGGACCCCAAGTTCGCCGAGCGCAGCCTCAACGAGGGCTTCTCCGGCGGCGAGAAGAAGCGCCACGAGATCCTGCAGATGGCGCTGCTCCGCCCGGAGCTCGCCATCCTCGACGAGACCGACTCCGGCCTGGACGTCGACGCCCTGCGGGTCGTCGCCGACGGCGTCAACCAGTTGCGCGGTCCGGGGCTCGGCATCCTGCTGATCACCCACTACACTCGCGTCCTTCGCTACATCTCCCCGGACTTCGTGCACGTCATGGTCGACGGCCGGGTGGTGCAGTCCGGCGGCTCCGAGCTGGCCGACGACCTGGAGGCGGAGGGGTACGAGCGCTGGCGTGGCGGCCCGGCGACCGAGCCCGACGCCGAGGAGGCGAGCCCCCGATGACCACGGCCGCCGGAGTGGACCCGGCCACGATCCGCGGCGACTTCCCGATCCTGGACCGGCAGGTCCGCGGCAAGCCGCTGGTCTACCTGGACTCGGCCAACACCAGCCAGAAGCCGCGCCAGGTGCTGGACGCCATGACCGACTACTACGAGCGGCACAACGCCAATGTGCACCGGGCCGTCCACACCCTCTCCGAGGAGGCGACCCACCTGTTCGAGCAGGCCCGCGGCAAGGTCGCCCGCTTCGTCGGCGCCTCCGAGCGGGCAACGGTGTTCACCAAGAACGCCAGCGAGGCGATCAACCTGGTCGCCTACGCCTGGGGCCTGCGCAACCTCCGCGAGGGCGACGAGATCCTCGTCACCGAGATGGAGCACCACTCCAACCTGGTGCCCTGGCAGCTCGTCGCAGGTTTCACCGGCGCGCGCGTCCGCGCCGTCCCGGTCACCGGCGACCACCTGCTGGACCTGGACGCCCTTGACCGGCTGCTCGGCGGGCGGACCCGTATGGTCGGTGTCTCCGCGATGTCGAACATGCTCGGCACCCTCAACCCGGTGCCCGCCATCGCCGAGCGCGCCCACGCCGCCGGTGCGCTGGTGCTGGCCGACGCCGCCCAGGCGGTGCCCCACGCCGGCGCCCGGCTGGACGAGCTCGGCGTCGACTTCCTCGCCTTCACCGGCCACAAGATGCTCGGCCCCATGGGCATCGGCGTGCTGGCCGCCCGCGAGGAGGTGCTGGAGGGGATGGAGCCGTTCCTTGGCGGGGGCGAGATGATCCGCGACGTCGCCGTCGAGGGTTCCACCTGGAACGACATCCCCTGGCGCTTCGAGGCCGGCACTCCCAACGTGGCCGAGGCGGTCGGGCTGGGGGCGGCCGTCGACTACCTGGAGGCGCTCGGCATGGAACGGGTCCGCGCCGCCGAGGCCGACCTCACCGCCTACGCCCTCAAGCGCCTCGGCGAGGTCCAGGGTCTGCGCGTCTACGGGCCGGCGGAGCTGGAGCACCGCGGCGGGGTGGTCTCGTTCACCCTCGGCTCGATCCACCCCCACGACGTCGCGCAGGTGCTGGACGAGGCGGGGATCGCGGTCCGCGCCGGCCACCACTGCACGATGCCGCTGCACCGGCGTCTTGGCGTGCAGGCAACCACCCGCGCCTCCTTCTCCGTCTACTCGACGGCGGACGAGGTCGACGCGCTGGTCGCCGGCCTCGAGACGGCGAGACGCTTCTTCGCGTAAGGGACGACCATGGGCCTCGAAGACCTCTACCAGGAGATCATCCTCGACCACGCCAAGAAGCCCAGGAACCCTGGGCGGCTCCAGGACGCGCAGGTCGAGGTGCGGCACTACAACCCCGTCTGCGGCGACGAGCTGCACCTCGGGCTGCGGCTGGACGGCGAGCGGGTCGCCGCGATCGCGGTCGACGCCAAGGGCTGCTCGATCTCGCAGGCGGCCGCCTCGGTGATGAGCGAGCAGGTGCTCGGCCGCCCGCTCGAGGAGGCGATGAGCGTGGCCGAGGCGTTCCGCCGGCTGATGCACGGCGACGGCGAGCCCGACGAGGAATTGCTGGGCGACGGGATCGCGTTCAAGGGAGTGGCCCGCTACCCGGTCCGGGTGAAGTGCGCGCTGCTCGGCTGGATGGCGTTCAAGGACGCCGCCGTCAGGGCGCTCGGCGGCCAGGGTGGCGGCGAGACCGTGTACGGCGAGGAGCAGGACGAGACCGCGTTGCGGGCGGTCAGGGGCGACCGCGCGGCGGGGGAGAGCTAGCGAGCAGAGGAGGAGCAGCGATGGCGACCGAGGCGGACATCCTCGAGGCCATGAAGCAGGTGGAGGACCCGGAGCTTGGCGTCAACGTCGTCGACCTGGGCCTGGTGTACGGCGTCGACCAGGCGGCCGACGGCCGCAAGGTGCGCCTCGACATGACCCTCACCACCGTCGCCTGTCCGCTCACCGACATGATCGAGGGCGCCACCAACGCGGCCCTGGTCGGTCTCGACGACATCCAGGAGGTCGAGATCAACTGGGTATGGTCGCCCCCGTGGGGGCCGGAGCGGCTCACCGAGGACGGCAAGATGGCCCTGCGGGCCATGGGCTTCGCGATCTGAGGAAATCTGACATGGCACTTCCAGCCCTGGTCGAGCCGGGGGACGAGCTCTCGCGGGACGAGATCGCCCGCTACTCCCGCCACCTGATCATTCCCGACGTGGCCATGGACGGCCAGCGGCGGCTCAAGAACGCCCGCGTGCTGCTGATCGGCGCCGGCGGCCTCGGCGCGCCCAACGCCATGTACCTGGCCGCGGCCGGCGTCGGCCACCTCGGCCTGGTCGACTTCGACGTGGTCGACGCCTCCAACCTGCAGCGCCAGGTCATCCACGGGACCTCCGACATAGGCCGGTCCAAGCTGGACAGCGCCCGCGACAAGATCACCGAGATCAACCCCTACGTCCAGGTGACCCTCCACGAGACCCGGCTCAGCTCCGACAACGCCCGCGAGCTGATCCGCCAGTACGACCTGGTGGTCGACGGGTCCGACAACTTCCCCACCCGCTACCTGGTCAACGACGCCTGCGTGCTGGAGGGCAAGCCGTACGTGTGGGGGTCGATCTACCGCTTCGACGGGCAGGCCAGCGTCTTTTGGGCCGAGCACGGCCCCTGCTACCGCTGCCTGTACCCGGAGCCCCCGCCGCCGGGCATGGTCCCCTCCTGCGCCGAGGGCGGCGTGCTCGGCGTGCTCTGCGCCACTGTCGGGTCGGTCCAGGCCAACGAGGCGATCAAGCTGCTGACCGGCATCGGCGACCCGCTGGTCGGGCGGCTGCTGATCTACGACGCCCTGGAGCTGTCCTTCAAGGACATCACCGTCCGCAAGGACCCGGGCTGCGCGGTCTGCGGCGAGCACCCGACGGTCACCGAGCTGATCGACTACGAGGAGTTCTGCGGCGTGGTCTCCGACGAGGCCGCGCAGGCGGCGGCCGGCGCCACGCTCACCCCGGCGCAGCTCAAGGCCATGCTCGACGACGGCCAGCGGGTCAAGCTGGTCGACGTCCGCGAGCCGGCCGAGTGGCAGATCAACCGCCTCCCCGGAGCGACCCTGATCCCGCTCGGCGAGCTGCCGAGCCACCTGGCCGAGCTGCCCCAGACCGAGCAGGTGGTCGTCTACTGCAAGAGCGGCGTCCGCTCGGCCGAGGCGCTCGCCCTGCTCAAGCAGTCCGGCTTCTCGACCGCGCGGCACCTCGGCGGCGGCATCCACGCCTGGGCGAAGACGGTGGACCCGAACGTCCCCGTCTACTGACCGAGGAATAGTTCCGAAATTCGCTTGACCTCCCTCGCGCGCGTCTGCGAGCCTGATCGAGCACCGGCGGAAGGTCCGTTGTGTGCTGGCTGGCTTGCCGCCTGCCGGAGGTCGGTCGAGGAGGTGCCCGTTGTGAGGTTCCGGATGCGCGTTACCGCACCAACCCCGCTTGGGGCGTGGGGTGACGTCTGCCCGGAGACGGTCATGACCGGCATCAGTGTCGCTGTCTCCGGCGGTGCCCAGGACGGCCCCAAGGCCTTCGCGGCCGAACGACGGGAGGTACCCACCTGACGGATCCTCCTAGGAGCAGACCTCACCGGTCGCTCCGACACCGCGAAGGCCGTGGGCGAACCCCACGGCCTTTTTGATTGCCCGAACCGCCACCGACCAGCGCGCCCGTCAACGACGACAAGGAGCAACCCGACCATGCAGACCCTGGAGAGGTTCCCGCCCGGGCGAGCGCTGCCATGCGTGCAGGCGGGACCCGACCTCTACTTCTCCGAGTCACCCCGCGAGCTGGAGCTCGCCAAGCAGCTCTGCCGTCCCTGCCCGTTGCGGACCAGGTGCCTGGAGGGCGCCGTCGAACGCCACGAGCCCTGGGGCGTGTGGGGCGGAGAGGTGTTCGTCGACGGCCGACCCGTTCCCTTCAAGCGCTCCCGGGGACGTCCCCGCAAGCACCCGCTCCCAGCCGAGCTCCCGGCCGCGCAGGCCGAGGCGTGCTGATGAGCCCGACCGTGCCACGAGGAGGTGAGACGTGATGCACGTGTACATGCTGAGCCAGCTCGTCGCCGACCGGAAGGACGAGCTGGCGGCCGACGCCGACAGGCATCGGGCGCGCCAGCCGCGTTCCCGGCGGGCCCTGCACGCGGCCGCGGCCGACGAGACCCTGGCCAGGCGGGAGTGGCGGGCCCTGCTCCGGGCCCTCCAGACCCGATGACCCCCGAACGCGATCTGGCCCCGACATCCGACCCCCGGCATCCGTGACACCATCACGGCGCCGGGGGTCGCGGCTTCCACCGCCGGCCGGCGACACGGGAGGACATCGTGACGGGTTCGACTGCACCGGTTGCCGTGGTCACGGGCGTCGCACAGGGGATCGGCCGGCGGGTGGCCGAGACGCTCGCGGACGAGGGGTACGCGCTCGCCCTGATCGACCTGCGCGAGCCTGCCGAGGTGCTGGCCGCCGCCCGCGAGCGCGGCGTCGAGGCGCTCGGCGTCACCGGTGACGTCGCCGCGGAGGCCGACGTCGCCGCGCTGGCCGGACGGGTGCAGGAGCGGTTCGGCCGCGTCGACGTCCTGGTCAACAACGCCGGCATCTCGCTGCTGGCGGCGGCCGAGGACACCACGCCGGCGCAGTGGCGGCGGGTGCTCGAGGTGAACCTGACCGGCCCGTTCCTGCTGTGCCAGGCGTTCGGCCGGATGATGCTTGGGGCGCGCGCCGGGTCGATCGTCAACGTCGCCTCCATCGCCGGGCTCCGGGGCGTCGCCGACCGTGCCGCCTACAACGCCAGCAAGCACGGCCTGGTGGGGCTGACCCGCACGCTGGCCGCCGAGTGGGGCGGCCGGGGCGTGCGCGTGAACGCGGTGTGCCCTGGCTGGGTGAAGACCGAGATGGACGCGGCCGACCAGGCTACCGGCGGCTACAGCGACGCCGACATCGTCGGGCAGGTGCCGATGGGCCGCTTCGCCCTTCCCGGCGACGTCGCCACCGCGGTCGCCTTCCTCGCCGACCCCGCACGCAGCGGCTTCATCAACGGGGTGGTGCTGCCGGTCGACGGCGGCTGGACCGCCGATGCCGGCTGGACCGCGCTGCGGCTCCGCAAACGCTGACGTCGAGCCGCACGCCGCGCCAGGAGCCACGGCTGTCCAGGGGGGAGTTGGTCGGCTACAGCCAGCCGCTGCGCCGGAACGCGCGGTACAGCCCCAGGCAGATCACCGCCATCGTCGCCGGCGCCAGTCGAAGACCGCGGCGACCATTGCCCCGGTTCCAGCGCCCACGATGGAGCCGACCACCACGTCACCCGGGTAGTGCACCCCGGTGTGGACCCGGGAGTAGGAGACCGCGGCCGCGAGCAGCCGGATCGGCACGGCCAGCCCAGGGAGATGGCGGCCGACGGCGTACGCGAACGCGAACGCCGAGGCGGCGTGGCCGGAGGGAAACGAGGTCGATCTTGGCATCGGTATGTGGCGGGCCTGATGCACGTCCGCTTCGACACGATCCGGACGCCGCCGTTGGTTGAGGGGCTTCATCCCCAGGTTGACCGTGGCGGAGGTGACGCCGATCGAGACGAGACCCTCCAGCGCCGCCCGGCGTCCGCGCCTGCCACCGAGCAGGGCGATCACGGCGGCGATGCCCAGCCACAGCCGCGAGTGGTTCGCGGCCTCCGAGAGCCTGCGAGCGGGGCCGTCCAGCTCCGCGGTGGGCGTGCGGGCCACCGCCTCGTACACCGCCCGGTCGACCGCTCCCAGCTCGCGGAGCGCCTGAGCCCACGGGGACGCCGGACCCCGTTGGGCTTCGACGCGCCGGGCGAGCGCCTCCCCGACGGTCTCCTGCGGCTTGTTCGCCCCCTGCGACATGGTCGCGGCGCTCGGGTCCGGATCAGCCGACGCCGGCGAGTCTCGGCAACACCAGCTCCGCGAGCTGCTCGGCGTACTCGACCGGGTGCCGGTCGGGCATCGTCTCGATCTCGGTCACGCCGAGCGCGGCGTACTCGCCGGCCGCGGCGATGAACCCGTCGACGTCGGCCAGGACCGGCCGCACCGCCAGCACGGTCTTCGCGACGGCGTCGTGGTCGCGGCCTTCGGCGTCGCAGTGGGATCGCAGCACGTCCAGCTTGTGCGCGACGTCGGCCGGGCTGGTCGCGAACAGGTTGCAGGCGTCGGCGTAGCGGGCCGCCAGCCGCAGCGTCTTCTGCTCGCCGCCACCGCCGACCAGGATCGGTGGATGGGGCCGGCTGATCGGCGCGGGCACGCACAGCGTCTCGGCGAGCTGGTAGTGCCGGCCCTGGAACGGACCGTTGTCGTCGCTCCACATCTGCAGGCAGATCTGTAGCGTCTCCTCCAGACGCTCGAACCGTTCGGCCACCGGCACGACCGGCACGCCGAGGCCGCGCTGCTCGCGTTCGTACCACGACGCGCCGATGCCCAGCCTCGCCCGGCCACCGGACAGCACGTCAAGGGTGGTGACGATCTTGGCGAGGAGCCCCGGGTGGCGGTACATCACGCCGCTGACGAGCACCCCAAGGGTCATGCGTTCGGTCCTGCCCGCGACGTAGCCCAGCGTGGTGTACCCCTCCAGCATCGGCTCGTCGGCCGCGGTCACGCGGTCCATCTGGAAGTAGTGGTCCATGACGGTGAAGGAGGAGACCCCTGCCTGCTCGGCGATCCGCGCGGTCTCGGCCAGGGTCGCGGCGATCTTCGTCGGATCGGACGGCGTCGAGTAGTTCCAGTAGTGCAGGCCAAGCCTCATCGGCGACTCCTCCTTCACGCGGCGCGCGATTGTACTCGCTGCGGCCGCCCGGGGGTTCTGGACCTCATCACACCCGGCTTGGCTACCCCGTCTCCAGAATCTGCTTGAGCGCACCGAGGTTGGCCGCCACTGCGCCCTTGACCCTGGAAGCGGCCAGGGGAGCGAGCAGCCGCAACGCACCCGAGGAGGGCTCGAGGTCGACCGCGTTGGTCAGGCGGGTCCCATCGCCGATCGGGGCGAGCAGGTAGCTGATGGTTGCGGTGAACGGCCCGATGTCGCCGTGAACCGCCAGTCGGCTCGTTGGCTCGAAGACGGTCACCTCGAAGCCTTCCTCGCTCCGGCGGGGGATGGAGCGGATCTGGCGGTAGGTGGTCCCGACCCGGACCGGTCCAGGGGAGGTCTTCGTGGTCTGCAGGATCGCGTAGTTCCACCTGGGGACGTTCTCGAAGTCGGCGAGGAACGCGAAGACCTCGTCGACGGGTCTCCGGATCGTCACCGTGTTCTGGAAGGTTGCCATGGTCGGCGCCTCGATCCTGGTCAGGTCCGAAGGTCGGTCTGGAGGTGGAGGCGGACGCTCTGCCGGGCGATGTCGAGCAGCCGGAACAGGTCCCGGAGCCAGCGCCGCTCCAGCTGCGTCAGCTGCGCCAGCGGCACCAGGTTGTCGGGCTCCGCGGCGGCGCGGAGCTGGCGGACCTGGTGGCGAAGGCGGACCTGTTGCAGGTATTCGAAGGCCTCGGCCATGTCGGTGGCCACGTCCACGCCGCGCGCGGCGGCCAGACGCAGCCGCACCAGCGTGTTCGTCTCGGGGGCACCCGCCTCCAGCGCGAACACGCGGGCCAGGTCGACGATCCCCGCGATGCCGCGGAGCTTGAGGTCCAGCACGCGCCGCCGGCCCTGGCGCATGCCCCGGAGCTGACCGAACATGTCGAGCGGCGACTCCCTCCGCAGCGCCGTGAGGGCCAGGCGCGCCAGGAAGGCCGGGTGCTCCGCGGCCTGCCCCACCACGGTCCGCAGTGTCGCGTCCGCGTCGAGCGTCCCGCCCAGCTGCCGGTAGTCGAAGAAGATGGTCGTATCGGCGAGCGCCTCCTCGTCCGCCTCCTCCATCCAGGCCCGGAAGTAGCGCTCCCAGGTGGCGAGCGGCACCCGCCAGCGGGGGTTGCTCGCCATGATCCCGCCGGGGCAGCGGGGGAAGCCGCAGCGTTCGAGCGCGGCCACGACCTCGTCGGCCAGCGCCGCCGCCCACGCCTCGGCCTCGGGCCCGGCGTCGTCGGCGAGGGCGATCGCGTGGTCCTGGTCGGTGTGGAGCGTCGCCTCGAGCCGGGCGTGGCTGCCGACCACCAGGAACGCGTACGGCGCCGGCGGCGGGCCCAGGTGCTGCTCAGCGTCGCGGAGGATGCGCGCCACCAGCGCGTCGTGGGCGCTGGCGGCGCGCCGGCCGATGTCGTCGACGGGCGTCTCGGCGTCGACCAGCCGGGCCACCGACTCGCGCACCTCGGCGGCGTAGGCGGCAAGGTCCTCGTGGCCGTCCGCCCGCTCCAGCCGGCGCCGGAGGAACAGCGGATGGCGGGACTCCTGCCGCAGCAGATCGGTGTCGGTGACCATGCCGACCAGCCGCCCGGCCTCGGTGACCGGCAGGTGGTGGATGCCCAGGTCGACCATCGTGAGCAGCATCTCCGCCACGGTCGAGTCCGCCTGCGTGGTGATCAGCGGCGTGGTCATGACCGCGGAGACCGGGGTGTCCAGGCCGGTCCCGGGCGCCACGACCCGGTCGCGCAGGTCCCGGTCGGTCAGGAAGCCGAGCGGCTCGCCCGCCACGACCAGCGAGGACACCTGCTCGTCGCGCATGCGTTCGGCGGCGGCTGCCGCATGACGCACATCCCCTGATGCTTGGGATCGGGGCAGCCTCAGAATCCTTCCTCGGGGTCCAGGCCGAAGGGGCCTTCGGCGAGCGCCCAGTTGACGAACTGCGCTCTGCCCTCGCCGACATGGTCGTTCACGAAGGCGTAGGCAAGCTCGTCGATGCGCTCGTCGCTGAAGCCTTCGGCCCCAAGGACCGGACGCGCCTCCTCGGCGAGCTGGCGAGCAACGTCATCTGGGGTAGAGCTCTGCATGAGCGTTCTTCTCCTTCCCTCTCAGGGCCCACATTCTGGCCTACCCCGACCGGCGGCGTCGCGGTGCTCAGACGCTGGTGAGGTCTTCCAGGCGGACGTGGAGGCGGCCGCATCAGCGGCTGAGCCGCTGGTAGCGCCGCACCGACAGCGGGAGGAAGACCGCCAGCAGCAGCAGCGGCCACGCCACGGCCATCAGCGGCGCGTGCTGGGCGATCCAGGAGTCGCCACCCCACCCGGGGTTGCCGAACAGCTCGCGGGTGGCGGAGGCCGTGGCCGACAGCGGGTTCCACTCGGCGATGACTCCGAGCCAGCCCGGCATCGTGGTGGTCGCGACGAACGCGTTGGAGAGGAAGGCGAGCGGCCACACCAGGATCTGCACCGCCACCACGGCCTCCGGGGTCTTGGCGAGCAGCCCCAGGTAGATCCCTACCCACAGCAGGGCGAGCCGCAGCAGCAACAGCAGTCCCACCGCCAGCAGCGCCTCGCCGCCGCTTTCGTGCCACCGCCAGCCGACCAGCAGCCCGCAGGCGAGCATGACCGCCAGGCCGAGCGTGGAGTTGAGCATGTCGGCGGTGCTGCGGCCGACGAGGACGGCCGACCGGGCCATGGGCATGGAGCGGAACCGGTCGGTGACACCCTTGGCGGCGTCGGAGGTGACCGCGACCATGGTCGCCTCGATCCCGAACACCATGGTCAGGGCGAACAAGCCGGGCAGCAGGAACTCCCGGTAGTCGCCGCGGCCAGGCCCCGAGATTGCGCCGCCGAACAGGTAGCCGAACATCAGCACCATCAGCACAGGGAAGAGCAGGCCGACGACGACCGGGGTGGGCTGGCGAACCCAGTGCACCAGATCGCGGTAGGTCATGGTCCAGGCGTCGACGACGGCCCGGCGCAGCCGGTCGAGCGGTGAGCTTGGGATCGTGGGGGTCGTGATCGTCATGCTGCGACCTCCTGGTCGGCGTGGTGGCCGGTGAGGTGGAGGAACACCTCGTCCAGCGTGGGGCGGCGCAGCGCGATGTCCTCCACGGTGATGCCGGCGTCGTCCAGCCCCCGGACCACCTCGGTGAGCGCGGCGACCCGGTCCGCCACGGGCGCGCTGATCCGGCGGGTGTCCCGGTCGACCTCTGGGTCCGCGCCGGTCACCCGTCCGATGACGGCGGTCGCGGAGGGCAGCTGGTCGGACTGGTGCACGACGACGTCGAGCTGGTCGCCGCCGAGCTTGGACTTGAGCTGCTCCGGGCTGCCGTCGGCGATCACCCGGCCGCGGTCGATCACCGAGATCTGGCCGGCGAGCTGGTCGGCCTCGTCGAGATACTGGGTGGTGAGCAGCACCGAGGTCCCCCTGGCCACCAACGCGCGGATGGCCTCCCAGACCTGGTTTCGCCCGCGCGGATCCAGCCCGGTGGTTGGCTCGTCCAGGAACAGCACCGGCGGGGCGAGGATGAAGCTGGCGGCCAGGTCCAGCCGCCGGCGCATGCCACCCGAGTACTGCTTGACCGGCTTGCCTCCCGTGTCGGCGAGCTCGAACTGCTCCAGCAGTTCGGTGGCGCGGCGCCGGGCGGACCGGGCGTCGAGCTGGTAGAGCCGGCCGAACAGCTCCAGGTTCTGACGCCCGCTGAGGACCTCGTCCACCGCCGCGTGCTGGCCGAGCAGGCCGATGCTGGCGCGGACCTGCGCCGGCTGGCGGGCCACGTCGTAGCCGGCGACCTCGGCACGCCCGCCGTCGGCCCGCAGCAGCGTGGAGAGGATCCGCACGGCCGTGGTCTTGCCGGCGCCGTTGGGGCCCAGCAGCCCCAGGACGGTGCCGGCCGGTAGGGCCAGGTCGAAGCCGTCGAGCGCGGCGGTCTGGCCGTAGCGCTTGCGGAGCCCCTCGGCGAGGACCGCGTGGTCGTTCGCGTGCACTCGAACCCCCTAGCTCGATTGACTGCTAAACTCGATACACTGTACGAAGATGATGGCATGATACCGTACACCATACGGAGTTGCAACCCCATGACCACCGAATACAGCGGCCGCGGCGACCCCGCCCGCAGCATGGCGCTGCTCTGGGGGACGCAGAAGAGCCCGACCAGAGGCCCCAAGCCCGGCCTCAGCGTCCAACAGATCGCGGACACCGCCATCCAGGTCGCCGACGCCGAGGGCCTGGCGGCGCTGTCCATGCGCAGGGTGGCCGTCGAGCTGGGCGTCGGCACCATGTCGCTGTACACCTACGTGCCGGGCAAGGCCGAGCTGCTGGACGTCATGCTCGACACCGTGCTGGGCGAGGTGGCCAGACCGGACGGCGTGGCCGGCGGGTGGCGGGCGAAGCTGGAGGCATACGCGCGCGAGCTCTGGGCGCACTACCATCGCCACCCGTGGGTGCTCGGGGTCTCGGGCGTCCGGGCGCTGCTCGGGCCCAACGAGACCGCGCTGTTCGAAGCCACGCTCCAGGCGGTCTCGGGGATCGGCCTCAGCGGCCGGGAGATGCTCCACGTGGTCACGCTGGTCGGGGAGTTCGTTCGAGGCGCGGCCCAGCGAGCGGTGGAGGCGGCGCAGGCCGCGCAGCACACCGGCGTCACCGACCAGCAGTGGTGGGCCGACCGCGAACCGATCTTCGAGAAGTACTTCGACGCCAGCCGCTACCCGACCCTGGTGAGCCTCGACCGGGAAGGCGCCTTCCAGCAGCCGGCAGGCGGTTTGGACTACAACCTGCAGAACGCCGTGGACAGTTTCGAGTTCGGTCTACGGCGCGTCCTGGACGGCATCCAGACCTTCGTCCAGGAGCATCCGGGAGCCACATCGCCTCCGCGAGGCTGATCCCCGCACGGGGTGTTGTCCTGCCCTGCGCGTGTTCCCGGAACGCTATCCGCTGGACGAATGGCCGCTCCCGGACCTGATCCGGGCCGAGGGATCATCGCCTCGCGCCTGGTCAAGTTGTACGCGTTCGCCCGCATGGGCGCTCGGCGAGCCGCGCGTCCGTACCTTCGTCAGCGACGGGACGCCGTGCTACTGCTGGCCGCCCGAGGAACGGGCGCGCTGGCTGGATGGCACCACCCGGCCGCTGGCGCGCTTGGTCGCGTTCGCGACCGGCCGCAGGCACCCGTTCCGATAAGACCTGGCGGGCCCGAGCCCGAGCGGCGAGTCAGATCAGCCCGACGGCCAGGATCACCAGGGCCGCCGCGATCAGCAGCGCCCCGGACCTGGTCATCACCGTACCGGCCGAGCTTCGACCCTCCTGCCCGACCCCCAAGTGCACGAAGAAGCCGCCCGACTGGGCCAGGATGCCGACCAGCAGGAGCAGGCCGGCCAGCCACTGCACCCCCGTCGAGAAGCCGGCCCGCTCCAGGTAGATGAAGTAGACCAGCGACAGCACCAGCAGCACCCCGGCGTGGGCATGGCCGGCCCGGAAGAACTGCTCGCGGAAGGCGCCGAGCGCCCCGCGCCCGGTGAAGAACCCGAGCAGCGTCCAGCCGCCGTATTCCACGGTCACCAGCGAGAACAGCACGATGATCGGCAGCAGACGAGTGGGTTCCATGCTGGGCCTCCTTCAGCCGCGCCCGCCCCCCGCCGGGCGGATTGTGTCAGGTCGCAACCGGGTCTTTGCGGCGCAGCGCGATACCTGGCCGGACGGGGAGGCCACGGGAGGAGTTATGGGCGTGCTCAGTGAGGCGGAGCTCCGATACCCCGGGGCCGGCGGCTCGGGCGGCTTGCCACGGTCGCCGAGGACGGCCACCCGCGCGTGATCCCCGTCGCCTTCCGCTACAACCCCGAGATTGGCGCGATCGACATCGGCGGGCATCGATTCACCGAGCGCGAGACGTTCCGCGACGTGCAGCGGACGGGCGTGGCGGCGTTGCATGTGGAGGACGCCAAGTGGCGCGTCGCGTGCATTCCGAGCTTGAGGTTGTATGTGCCGGGCTCTGGAGACTCCGCGAGGAGCACGCTCAGCTTAGCGGCACGCCACAGTGCCCCCGTTTCTCGGCCTCATAGCAGCCAATAGCCTGAGATCGCCAGGGCCTGAGGCGGATCGGTGCCTGCGCTGAGCAACAGGAGGCCAGGCGGACGGGTGGCGCGAAGGCCGCTTGCAAGCGCGGTCTCGACCAGGCTGCGCGCGGTCCCCGGCAGCAGAACCTCTGCGGGTTGCGATTCCCGGCGAGCAAGCTCCGCCTGGAGGGCGACTGCGGCCGCCTCACCGTTCCGGCCGGCGAGTGGGCCAATCAGCCCTTGGCGGTCGAGGTAGGAGTAGGCGATCGGCTCCCCGCCGAGCAGCCAGAGATTCGCTTCCGCCGCTCGCTCACGCCAGAACCGATGGTCGGCGGCACGCTCGAAGCCATAGGCACCACGATCGAGCGTTGCGAGGACACGAGCCGGCCAGATTGGCGGCAAACCAGTACAGGCCGTGCAGAATCGCGAACGGATCGCCGCTACCCCCGCCGTCTGGTACCGCTGAGCCCGAGAGCACACGCTCGGCGAGCCCGCCGGCGCCGGCCAAGAGTCGGCTTCGTCGCTCCTCGCCGGCCGCGAAGAAAACCGGCTCGAAGAGCTGCCGTACGACGCCAAAGGGAAAGTCACGCTCGAGTTCGGAAGCGCGGGCGCGCAACACCTCCAGACCCTCCGCCGACGCCCCCGCCGCAGTGAGCAGGCGCGTCTTCCCGATCCCCGCCGGCCCTTCGACGATCGCCGCGGCGCCCTCACCCCGTCGCGCGGCGACGCGCAAGCGCTCGAACTCCTCGAGCTCGCGCTCGCGCTCCACGAGAGGAGCCTCGATCACCTGCACACGCGCCATCGTAAGCCCGGTGCCCCTCGCCGTTTCGGCCGTAGGATGAGCATCCTGTGCAGGGGTGCCAGGACCAGAGAGGTAGCCATGGAGCAAGAGGTTCCGCAGCTTCGCTTTGCCACCACGCGGCTTGCGAGCGGGCCGCGGCTGCACTATGCCGAGCAGGGCGACCCGGTCGGGGAGCCGATCGTCTTCCTGCCCGCCTATACCGACTCGTGGTTCTCCTACAGCCGGGTCCTGCCCCTCCTGCCCCCGCGCTACCACGCCTACGCCGTGGACCAGCGCGGCCACGGTGACTCCGACCGCCCGGCCTGCTGCTACACCGTCGACGACTTCGCCGCCGACGTGGTGGCGTTCCTGGATGCCGTTGGTGTCGAGCGCGCCACCCTGGTCGGCCACTCGGGGAGCGCCTTCACTGCCCGGCGTGTGGCAGAGATCCACCCTGAACGCACCGCCCGGCTGGTGCTGATCGGCTCCCCGGGATCGCTGGTGGACAACGAGGCGGTGTTGGAGTTGCAGACGGCCGTGCGAGCCCTGGAGGATCCGGTGCCGGCGCAGTTCGCGCGGGAACTCCAGGGTGGCGCGGCCCACGTTCCCCTGCCCGAGCCGTTCTTCGAGCGAATCGTTGCCGAGAGCCTCAAACTGCCGGCCCACGTCTGGAAGAGCGCGCTGGATGGCCTGGTGGCGTTCGACGACGCGGCGGACCTGGGGCGGATCGCCGCGCCGACGCTGCTCATGTGGGGGGAGTGGGACCGGTTCCTGCCGCGGGAGGAGGAGGACCATCTGGCGGTCGCGATCCCCGGGGCCAGGGTGATCGTGTATCCGGCGACGGGCCACAGCCCGAACTGGGAGCGCCCGGAGATGGTTGCCGCCGACCTGGACGCCTTCATGCGCGAGGCGTAGCCGGCTCGCCGGATCACGACCTGTGCCTCGCGGACAGACCGCCGCAGGATCGAGCGGCCTTCCGCCTCAGCGCTTGCGTGCCCTCCGCCTCGCTCGCAGCAACCCGAGCATCGTCGCCCAGGCGGTCAGCCCGGCGAGGGCGAGCTTGGTGGTGTCCACGACCGGCTTGATCGTGACGCCGTCCGGGCCGATGGCGATGACCGCCACCGGTCGTCCCATGGCCCCGCCACCCCCACCGCCACCTCCACCGACGCCGCCGCCGGCGCCGGTCTCCCGGTCCTCAGGCGGCGCCGCTTCCACCGTGGGCGCTGCCGTCGCGTCCGATCTCGATGCCGGGCCGAGACCCATTCCCATGCCGAAGCCGCCACCGGAGGTCACCTCGGCAGCCGTGATGACGGTGTAGCCCTCGGCCGTGACCGGCTGGCCGTAGACGGCGCCTGGTTGGGCGGCGGCGAAGACCTTCTCCAGCATCGTCGCTGCCCGCCCGTTTGCCTTGTCGATGAGCGAGACGGCCTCGTCCAAGGTGGTGTCCTTGCTGTCGGTCATGGTGCTACCTCCGTTCGGCGTGGGGAACTGAACGCGCTGGCGACCGCGATCGCCAGCCCCAGGCCGAGCAGGCCCAGTTGCAGGACGCGGGTGACGTCCACGACCTGGATGCGTCTGACCTGCCCGGACCGCTCGACGATGACGGCGCTGGGGCGGTTCCAGACGAATCCGCCCCGTGGTGTGCGGACCACCAGCGCCCGCGCCCGGGGCGTCACGGTGACGTCGCCCACCGTCACCGGCTCGGCCGACGCCTCCTGCGCCCAAGTGATGTCGATGCCTGACCGCATGCGCACCCTCCTCCGAGTCTGCGGGCACCGGCCAGGGTATTCCGCCTCGTCGCCATCGTGCGATCCACGGGGAAGGCCGTTCAGGATCCCGTTGCCTCTCGACGCGGAGCGGTCGATACTGATCGACGAGATGCGACCGTTCGGCTGACTCTGAACACCCCGCGCACCCCGTCCAGGGGTCCTGGCGGGCGGCCCGACTCGGCGCCCGCCGGTTGTCGCTGCTCGCCGTCGCCGACCCGACCAGGGCTCGGCACCGGCTCGAGCGCCCCCTCCCCATGGGGCTTCGGCCCCCACCGTCGAGCATCCCACCCCGCAGGTCGTCGGCGGGAAGCCCTGACCCTCACGGGCATCCAGTAGCGGTGCCGCCCGCCAACAGCCGGCGCCGCTGGCCAGCCGGATGGACAGGCCCAGGTTGGCTTGATATCGTGATATCACGATGGCGGAACGACAAGCAGGCGCGCCCAAGCCCACCAAGGACATGGTGCTGCGGCTGGACCCCGAGCTGGCGAAGCGGCTGCGGCTGGTCGCCGACGTCGAGGGCCGCTCGATCTCGGATGTCGCCCGCGAGGCGATCGCCGCCCTGGTCGAGCGCCGCCGTGGCGACAAGCGCTTCCGCCGGCTGCTGGAGGAAAGCCTGGCCCGCCACGAACAGGCAATCCGGCTGCTCGGCGAGGACACCGAGCCCGGAGCAGACGCGCAGCGAGGCGGGCTGGCATGAGCCGGCTGGAGGTGGCCGACCTGGTCGTGATCGCCGCGCGGGTGCTCGACCTGCGGCCGGCGGCCGCGCTGGACCTGCTCGACCTGGAGGCGGCCGAGGCCGCCCTGGCCGAGGCGGGCCGCTGGTGCGACCGTGACCCGGTCGCCGATGGCGCGGCGGCGCTACTGGCCGGGCTGGTCCGCCACCGGCCCCTGGCCCGCGGCAACCGGCAGGTCGCCCTGGCAGCGACCCTGCAGCTCCTCGCCCTCCACGGCTTCGACCTGGACCTGGACCCGCCCGCCGACGCCCGCGACCTGGTCGGTGGCGTGGCCGCCGGCACGGTTGGCCGGCCGGCGCTGGTGGCCTGGATCACGGCGCGACTGCGCCCGCACGAGAAGGAGCAGAGCATGCTGGAGCGGTTGACCCGCCGCCGGCGGGACCGCAACGCCGGCCACCCCCTCGGGCCGTTCGAGCGGTACACCGACCGGGCCCGCCGTGCGGTGACCCTCGCCCAGGACGAGGCCCGCGGCCTCGGGCACAACTACCTCGGCACCGAGCACCTGCTGCTCGGCCTGCTCGCCGAGGGACAGGGCATCGCCTGGCGGGTGCTGGACCATTTGGACGTCTCCGCGGCCGCCGCCCGCGGCCAGGTCGAAGCCATCATCGGCCGTGGCCACGGCACCACGACCGGGCTGATCCCCTTCACCCCCCGCGGCAAGAAGGTCCTGGAGCTGGCCCGCAAGGAGGCCAAGCGGCTGTGCCACAACTACATCGGGACCGAGCATCTGCTGCTGGGCCTGGTCCGTGAGGGCGAAGGCGTCGCCGCCCAGGTCCTGGCCGGGCTCGGCGCCGACCGGGCCCGGGTCGTCGAGGAGGTCACGCAGGTGCTTGCCGGCGGTCCACCGGTCAGCCGGGCCCGTCGGGCGTTCATCATGGACGAGCTGACGGCGCTGTTCGACGAGGTCGACCGGCTGCAAGCCGAGGTCGAGCGGCTGCAGGCCCTGCTCCGCCGCCACGGCATCCAGCCCGACGGCGGCACCACCCGCACCGCCTGAGCCGGGAGGAGTCGACGGCATGCGCCGGTGGCGTGGACGCGGGCGACGAGCGGACCGGCCAGGGAAGTCCAACCCGCCCGGTACCTGCTCGTTCTGCGGCAAGCGGCAGGACCAGGTCCGCCGGCTGATCGCCGGGCCCGGCGTCTGGATCTGCAACGAGTGCGTCCTGCTGTGCGTCGAGATCCTGGCCGAACCCTAGGGCGAGCATGAAGGCAGGTCTGCTGGCCTGCCACGGCTCAGCTCCGCCCCACCGCCCGGAGCAGGGCGTCCCGCACCCAGCGCTCGGCTGGCTGACCGGCAAGGCGGTGCTCGAGACGGTAGAGGCGGCAGGCGGTCGTGATCTCAGCGGCGGGCTCGCTGCCGGGCTCGACGTCGCGACCGCCGACCCGCACGGTCGGGGAGCCAGGGAACCGGGCCCGCTCGGCCGCCGCCTGGTCGACGATCAGGGTGCTGCGGACCTCGGCGTCGATGCCAAGCTCGGCCCGGACCCGCTCCACCAGCGCCAGCGCCCCCACATAGTTGGGGCAGTCCTGGACATAGAGCACCTCGATCACCGGGCGGACCACTGGCTTGTCCATATGGCATGCAGGGCTCAGCGGCGCTCCAGATGGTCGATGGGAAGGAAGACGGCACAGCCGACCTGGTCGTCACGGCGGAGCAGCCAGTTGGACACCGCCAGCACCTCGCATCCGGCGTAGCCGCGCAGCGCCGCCAGCAGCATCGAGGCGCCATAGAAGATGAGCGCGGCGTCGCTGGTGAGCTCCAGCAGATACAAGGCGAGGAACACGGCCAGGTTCAGCGTGTGGCCGACCGGGCCGGTCGCCTCCAGCCTTGTCGGCGTGCGCCTTGCGCGCAGCCACTGCCAGACGAGCAGCACGGCCGGGAAGCCCAGCAGGCCAAGTGCCCAAGAGGACAGGTGGAACCCTCGGGCCAGGTGGCCCCAGGCCACACTGCCGAGCAGCAACACCCCGACGACGACCCGCGCCGCGGTCCCGAGGGGCCCGATCCCCCGCCGTCGGCCGGTGGTCTGGTTGTCGATCTCGCTCACTGCCACTGCGATCACCTCTGCGAGTTGGATGGGTCGAGCAGGCCGCCGAAGATCCGCTTGGCCGCCTCCAGGGCCTCCGCCTGGTCGAACAGCTCGGCGACCATCCCGGGGTGCGCCTGGCGGTAGGCGTCGGCGGCTCCCGGTGCCTGCACGGGTGCTGGTCCATGGCACCCTAGACCTTCCCCTACACTGGAAGGTCAAGAGGGGAGCGAACGATGCGCATCGGTGAGCTCGCCAGCCAGGCGGGCATCTCGACCAAGGCGATCCGCTACTACGAGCAGGTCGGCATCCTGACCCCACCAGCCCGAACCGCAGCGGGCCATCGCACCTACGACCAGACTGCGCTCGGACGGCTCGGGTTCGTGCGCGCCGCCCAGGCGCTGGGTCTGACCCTCGGCGAGATCCGCCAAGTCATCGCCTTCCGCGACGATGGCACCGCGCCCTGCGCCCACGTCACCGGCCTGCTGCAGCGCCGCGTCGGCGAGCTCGGCGCCCGCATCGCCGAGCTCCAGCAGCTGCGCGGCGACCTCCAGCAGCTCGCTGAGCGGGCCACGACGCTCGACCCCAAGCATTGCACGCCCGAGCGCGTCTGCCACATCATCACCTGACCCCGGGCCTGATCCGTGACGGCGACGCCTACCGCCACCGGAAGGGTGCCGCCGCCGGCAGATCGATCTGTGGTTCGAGGTCGCCGTAGACCATCTGGCCCTGGGGTCCCCGGAGGAGCTCGTAGGGGAACCCGTACTCGATCCTGCTCACCTCGTCCAGCCGGGCGCGGTGCTCGGCGGGGAGCTCAACCTCCAGGCTGCCGAGGAGGTCGTGGAGCTGTTCGAGGGTGCGGACGCCGACCACGGGGATGGCCCTTCGGCTGCGCTGTCGGACCCAGGCGACCGCCACCCGGGCCGACGACGCGCCGAGCTCGTCGGCGACCCGGTCCACCTCGCGGGCGATCTGGAGGTTTCGCTCGGTGAGGCGGGCCTGGTTGGCGGCGGCCCGCTTGCTGTCCTGGGGGGTCGCAGCCGAGCCGCGGGTGTACTTGCCGGTGAGGATGCCGGCACCCATCGGCGCCCAGGCACATACCGACAGGCCGAACGCCTCGGCCACCGGCAGCAGCTCGCTCTCCGCGGTGCGCTCGATCAGGCTGTACTCGACCTGCAGCGCGACCAGGGGGCTCCAGCCCCGCAGCGCCGCCAGTGTGTTGGCCTGCGCTGCGACCCAGGCGGGGGCGTCCGACAGGGCCACGGAGTTGACCTTGCCCGCCCCGACCAGGTCGTCCAGGCCGCGCATGACCTCCTCGACCGGCGTGGTGTAGTCCCAGGCGTGGACCCACAGCAGGTCCAGGTAGTCGGTCCGCAGCCGCCGCAGGCTGGCCTCGACCGACGCCCGCAGGTTCTTGCGCGAGTTGCCGGCGGCGTTCGGGTCGCCCGAACGCATGGCCAGGGTGTACTTGGTGGCCACCACGAAGCGGTCGCGTCCGGGACCGAGGAAGCTGCCGAGGATCTCCTCGGACTGGCCTTCGTGGTAGGCGTTGGCGGTGTCGATGAAGTTGCCGCCCGCCTCGGCGAAGGCGTCCAGGATCTGGTGGCTCTGCTTCTGGTCGGCGCCGAAGCCCCAGGCGTCACCGAAGCTCATGGTGCCAAGGCACAGCTCCGAGACGCGCATGCCGCTCGGCCCAAGCAGCTTGTACCGCATGGCGGCCATCCTTTCGATCCAGCTCAGCGTCGGTATCGCAGTACGTCTCGTGACGGTACCGAGGGCGGGCGGGGCCGTCATCGCCCGCGCATACCAAGGTTCCGCGCACGCCGGCGTGGTCCGTTCCTACCAGGTGGCGGATCAGACCAGGTCGTGTTGGAACGCGTACGCGGTGGCCGCGGCGCGGGAGGACACACCGAGCTTGGCGAAGATGTTCTGCAGGTGGCGGCGGGCCGTGTGCTCGCTGATGACCAGTGCCGTCGCGATC
>Ga0210378_10000084_pt1 | contig 40819 bp, 35 predicted proteins | sample PLM1_60_b1redo_FD_155465 | JGI IMG/M metagenome (GOLD analysis project Ga0210378, IMG submission 155465) | Groundwater sediment microbial communities from an aquifer in East River, Colorado, USA - PLM1_60_b1 redo | ecosystem: Environmental > Terrestrial > Soil > Riparian zone | place: USA: East... | reverse complement strand
TGAAGATGACAAACCCCAGCGTGCCGTCGACGGTGATGCGGCCCACGATCTCCTCGGCCTCGGTGATCCGGCCTTGGGCGCCGGCCCCGGCGGTCACCGCCAGCAGCCGCATCACCAGGCGTCCGCCAGCCCCGGCGGCCAGGATGCCGGCACCGGCGCCCGACGCCACCGCCACCGCCAGGTACCAGAGGTAGCGGCGGATGACGAGGCGCACCGGCGGCGGGTCGGTGGGGCCGGCCGCGTCGGGCCCTGACGCGGGCGGCGGCTCGACGGCCAGGCCACCCCAGCGGACCGCCGCGGCGAGCCCGGCGAGCACCAGCACGATGCAGACGACGATCACCCACATGGCGCCAGTATGACCAATTCAAGCTGCGAGCGCTTGCGGTCGTCCACCCTGAGGTCACGCCGTCGCCGGGCCGTCCGAGGCTGGCGCCGAGCCTGACAGCAGGGCAACGAGGGCGGACGGCCTTGGACGGCACGAACTGCAGGGCAACGAGGGCGGACGGCCTTGGACGGGGCGCGCGGGTGGCGGAGCGCTGCGTCGCGGGATGAGTCGGTACTGTGTTGCCATCGGGAAGGTGTCATGCGGACGGGCACGCCGGGTCGGTCCATGGAGGAGCGGGGAGGCGCGATGGAGCTGGCCGAGTTCCAGGCCCGGATCGAGGCGACGTTCGGCGAGCGCGACCGGGCCCGGGGGGTGGACGGCACCTTCCGCTGGTGGGTCGAGGAGGTCGGCGAGGTGGCCAAGGCCCTGCGCCGGCGCGAGCCGGCCGAGCTCGAGCACGAGCTGGGCGACGCCCTCGCCTGGCTTGCCAGCGTGGCTGGCACGCTCGGCGTGGACCTTGAGAAGGCGGTTGCCCGATACGCCGACGGGTGCCCGCGCTGCCGGCGCTCGCCCTGCGGGTGCCCGCCCGCGTGATCCGGTGGGCCTCGCGAAATCGGACGTGATGGGTTCGAATTGTCGTGATGTCGTGATGAGGTAGGACGCATGAGGTAGGACGCGAGACCGGATCGAGGAGGTTGCGCGTGCCACGCAGGTACCGGGCGGCTCGGCCCGAAGAGCATCGCGTCCTGGTGGTCCAGGACGCCCAGGCGTTCGGCGACTCGACCGTGCGCGCCGACATCGACCGCTCCCTGGCCCGGACGCCGCTCGAGGAGCTGCGGGTGCTCACCGACGAGGACGGTGCCCGCGTCGGTCTGCTGCTCGCCCGCACCCAGCGGGTCTTCTGGGGCGGCCGGCCGGTCCCGGCCGGGCAGGTGTCGGGGCTCGGCCGCGGCCGAGCCCCGCGGCCGGGGCGCCGGCGGCGAGCTGCTGCGCGCCTACCTGGCAGAGGCCCACAACCGCGGCGCCGCGGTCTGCACGCTGTTCCCGGCCACCGTGCCCCTGTACCGGGGGCCGGCTTCGAGTACGCGGGGACCTGGACGCTCTACGAGGCGGGCGCCCGCCACCTGCCGATGGGCTGGCCTGAGGGGTACCGGGCGGTACCGCTGCCACCGTCGGAGGACCCGGCCCCGCTGATGGAGCGGTTCGCCCGCACCCTTCCCGACCGCAGCGGCCAGATCGAGCGGGACACCGCCATCTGGCGCGACTTCATCCTGCGCGAGCGCGAGGGCGGCCCACCCCAGGCGTTCCTGGTCGACGGACCGGACGGGCCCGACGGCTGGGCCGTGCTCAAGGTGGACGAGCACGCCTCGGCCCGCGAGGCGGCCGCAACCGTGGACGTGATCGACTGGGGCGCGGTCTCCGCGGGCGGCTGGCGTTCGCTGCTCACCCTGGCCGCCGGCTTCGCGTCCCTGGACGCGCGGGTGCTCTGGAAGGGGCCGGAGGTGGAGCCGCTTGCGCTGCTGCTCCGCGAGCAGGACCTCAGGCAGGTTCGCCAGTTCCGCTTCATGGTCCGGGTCCTCGACGTGCCGGGCGCCTTCTCGGCCCGTGGCTACCCGGACGGCGCCCGGGGCCAGCTCACCCTGGAGGTGGCCGACGACGCCTGCCCGTGGGTCGCGGGCACCTGGACCGTGGAGGTCGACGGGGGCGAGGGCAAGGCGGCCCGGGTGGCCAGCCAGCCCGGCGCGGCCAGCACCGACGCGTCCGGCCTGGCCGCCCTGTTCGCCGGCTACGTCGACCCGGGCCACCTGGCCGAGCTGGGGATCGTCACCGGCCTGTCCGCCGAGGACGTCGCCTTCCTGCGCGCGGTCCACACCGGGCCGACGCCGTGGAGCGCCGACTTCTACTGAGTTCCACTGATGGAAACCGCCGATTACGAGCGCCGGGCGGGGCGGCTGCCCGAGCACCTGGAGCAGGTGGGGCCCGAAACTGCGCAGAGCAGGTGGGGCCCGAAACTGCGCAGAGCAGGTGGGGCCCGAAGCTGCGCACGGAGGCGGGATCCAGCTCGTAGCGGACCGCATCACCGATGGCTCGACCCGGCTCAGGCGCCGGCTGCGAGCAGGGCCTCGCCGATCTGGACCGCGTTCAGTGCGGCACCCTTGCGCAGGTTGTCGGCCACCGACCAGAACAGCACGGCGCAGGGGTCGGCCAGGTCGGCCCGGACGCGGCCCACGAACACGCCGTCGGTGCCTGCGACCTCGAGCGGTGTCGGGTAGCCGGCCGGGTCGCCGGCCACGGTCACCCCCGGCGCGCCGGCCAGCCGCTCCCGGAGCGCGGCCAGGTCGACCGGGCGCTCGCAGACCGCCCGTACCGAGACCGAGTGGCCCACCATGACCGGCACCCGCACGCAGGTCGGGTGGCTGGCCAGGTCCGGCAGCCCCAGGATCTTGCGCGGCTCGTTGCGCAGCTTGAGCTCCTCGACCGTGTAGCCGGACTCGTCGAACCCCATGCACTGGGGGACGACGTTGAACGCGAGCGGGCGCGGGAAGACCCGGCCCTCGGGGAGCGCCTCGGGCCGGCCGCCGCGGCGGAGCAGGTCGCGCTCGCCGGCCAGCTTCGCGGTCTGCTCGGCCAGCTCCTCCATGCCCTGCTGCCCCGAGCCGCCCGCGGCCTGGAACGAGGTGGGCGTGATCGCCACCAGGCCGGCCAGGTCGCGCAGGCAGGCCAGCACCGGGGTGATCGTCAGGGTGGTGCAGTTGGGATTGGCGACGATCCCGAGCGGGTGGTCGAGCGCGGCGGCCGGGTTGACGTCGGCGTCCACCAGCGGCACCTGCGGGTGCATGCGCCAGGCGCTGGAGTTGTCGACCACCACCGCACCGCGGGCGGCCGCGGCCGGCGCCCACTCGCGGGACACACCGCCGCCGGCCGAGAAGAAGGCGACCGCCGCGCCGTCGAACGCCCCGGGAGCCAGCGCCTGGACCTCCAGCTCGCCGTCGCCGAAGGGCACCCTCCGGCCCACCGAGCGGGGCGAGGCGACCAGGCGGACCTCGTCCACGGGCAGCTGCCGCTCGACCATGATGCGGCGCAGGTCCTCCCCGACCGCCCCGGTCGCCCCCACGATCACCGCCCTGGTCACCGGGGCATCCCCTCGGGGTTCCCCGAGCCCCCGGGCGCCCTCACCGGCTGAGGCACCCGTGATGCAACCTGAGCCGTCGGAACCCTGGGGTTCCCAGAGCCCGCAGGGGCCCTCACCGGATCACCGGGATCTCGGCGGTGCCGTCGGGGTGCTCGTGGCGGAACTCGGCCTCCTCGGACAGGTGGAACCGGTCGTGGATGGCCCGCACCGCGGTGCCCACGTCGGCGGCCCGGACCACGCAGGAGATGCGGATGGTCGAGGTCGAGATCATCTCGATGTTCACGCCGGCCTCGGCCAGCGCCTCGAACATCGCGGCGGCCACCCCCGGGCTGGACTTCATGCCCGCCCCGACCAGCGAGACCTTGGCCACGTCCTCGTCGGCCTCGACCCGGTCGGCCCCCACCTCGTCGCGCACCTTCTCGAGCACGAGCATGGCCTGGGCCAGGTCGGTCTTGGGTACCGTGAACGAGATGTCGGTGGTCCCGCCGTGCGAGACGTTCTGCACGATCATGTCCACATTCACGCTCTGCTCGGCGATGGCCCGCATGACCCGGGCGGCGATCCCCGGCTTGTCCGGGACCCGCACCAGGGTCACCTTGGCCTCCGAGGTGTCGTGCGGCACCCCCGAGATGATCGCCTTCTCCATTCGTTCGTCCTCCTCCCGCACCCAGGTCCCCGGGGCGTCGGTGAAGCTCGAGCGGACGTGCAGCACGATGCCGTGCCTGCGGGCGTACTCGACGCAGCGGAGCATCAGCACGCGGGCCCCGCACGCGGCCAGCTCGAGCATCTCCTCGTAGGAGACCACATGCAGCTTGCGCGCCTCCGGCACCAGGCGCGGGTCGGCGGTGTAGACGCCGTCGACGTCGGTGTAGATCTCGCAGCTCGCGGCGCTCAGCGCCGCGGCCAGGGCCACCGCGGTGGTGTCGGAGCCGCCCCGGCCCAGCGTGGTGACGTCCCGCGTGGTCGACACGCCCTGGAACCCGGCCACGATGACCACGTGCCCGTCGCCGAGCGCCTCGCTGATCCGGCCCGCGCGCACGTCGAGGATGCGGGCCTTGCCGTGCAGGGTGTCGGTGATGATCCCGGCCTGGGAGCCGGTGAACGACTTGGCGGTGACCCCGAGGTCGGCGATGGCCATGGCGAGCAGCGCCATCGAGATGCGCTCGCCGGCGGTGAGCAGCATGTCGAGCTCCCGCGGGGGCGGGTCGGGGGTGACCCGGTGGGCGAGCGCGACCAGGTCGTCGGTGGTGTCCCCCATCGCGGACACCACCACCACGACCTGGTTGCCGGCCTGCCTGGTGGCGACCACCCGCTCGGCGACACGCCGGATCCGCGACGCGTCCCCGACCGAGGTCCCCCCGTACTTCTGCACGATCAGGGCCATGGGCATCCCTTGGAAGAGCCGGCGCGGTGGGCTGCGGCCGGACGTCGCTGCCCGGCTTCGAAGTCGTTCGGGGCCCAGCCTACCAAGAGCGCACGCCAGAGCTTCCCCGGGGTGCAACCCCGCGGCCACCTCACCACCGAAGGGGGTGCAACCCCGGCCACACGCTGCGGTCGGGGACGGCCCGGCCCGCCGGCTCAACGGCCTGGGCTGGTACAACCCGGCCTTGCCCACCCCGTTCGTGCGGTCATCGTCAGGGGGCAACGCCGCCGCCGACGGCCAGAACCTCACCACCGGCGTGCCGGCGGGCGGCGGCAGGGCTCAGACCGTCATCTCGCGGCGGCCGGCGAAGGCGCGGCCGAGGGTCACCTCGTCGGCGTACTCGAGGTCGCCGCCGACGGGCAGCCCGCTCGCGATGCGGGTGACCCGGATCCCGAGCGGGGTGAGCAGGCGGGCGAGGTACATGGCGGTCGCCTCGCCCTCGACGTTGGGGTTGGTGGCCAGGATCACCTCACGGATGGCGTCAGGCTCCACCCGCCCGAGCAGCTCACGGATGCGCAGGTCGTCCGGGCCCACGCCCTCGATCGGGCTGATCGCCCCGCCGAGCACGTGGTAGCGGCCCCGGAACTCCTGGGTGCGCTCGACCGCGACCAGGTCCCGAGGCTCCTCGACCACGCAGACCAGGGTGGGGTCGCGCCGGGTGTCGCGGCAGATGCGGCACAGGTCGCCCTCGGCCACGTTGAAGCAGACCCGGCAGAAGTGGACCTTGGCCTTGACCTCGTGGATGGCCCGGGCCAGCCGCTCCGCGTCGGCCGGCTCGACCTTGAGCAGGTGGAACGCGATCCGCTGGGCGCTCTTGGGACCGACGCCGGGCAGCCGCCCCAGCTCGTCGATCAGGTCCTGGACCGGTCCCTCGTACAGCACGCCGCCACCCCGGTCCTACAACCCCAGGCCGGGCGGCAGCCCCATGCCCTGGGTGATGCCGCCCAGGCGCTCGGCCGCCAGGTCCTTGGCCTTGCGCAGGCCCTCGTTGACCGCGGCGGTGACGAGGTCGCCGAGCATCTCGACGTCGTCGGGGTCGAGGGCGGCCGGGTCGATGACCACCGACTCGACGGTGTTGTCGCCCTTGACCCTCGCGGTCACCACGCCCCCGCCGGCCGTGCCCTCGACGACCTCCTCGGCCAGCTGGGCCTGGGTGTCCTCCATCTCCTGCTGCATCTTCTGCAGCTGCTTGAGCATCTGGTTGGGGTTGAAGCCGCCACCGCGACCCATGCCACCGCGACCCATACTCAACGCCCTCCCCTTTCCCTGGCCGGGCCGCGCTGGCCGCGGCCTCCCGGCCCCCGCTCCTTGGTCCTGGCCGTCCCGGCACCACGGCCGGCCTCGTCGTTGGGCCGCTCCTCGATGACCTCGCCGCCAAGCTCCCGCGCGGCCCAGTCTGCCACCGCCCGGGCGTCCGCATCGGAGTCGAGCACCTCGCCCTGGTCGTTCTCCGGGTCGACCTCGAACTCGGCCAGGTCGCCCACTGCGGGCGGCGGCTCGCCGGGCGGGGCCGGCTCGGGGTCGGCAGCGGGCGGGTCGGCGGTTGGCGCCGGGACGGCGGCGGCCTCGCCGATCGTGAGGCGGACCTCGAGCTCGCCACCGAGCACGGTCTCGAGCGCGGCGTCGACCCGCTTGCTGCGGCCGTCCTTGGAGAGCGCGTCGGCGTAGAACCGGCTCTCCGGCGGGAACTCGACCACCACCTGGCGGCCCTCCACGGCGACCGGGCGGCCGTTGTCGAGGTAGGTGGCGGCCACCCGGCTGGCCGCCCGCACCTTGTCGACCACGAGCGACCACGACCGCAGGACGAGGTCCAGGTCGACCGGGGCCGAGGGAGCCGGCGGGGCCGGGGCCCAGTCGCCGGCCACGGCCGGGTCGGGCGCCTGGGGGGTCGGGGAAGCAGCGGCCCGGCCACCGGCGCGCGCGCCGGCGTGCGCGCCCGCGCGCCCGTCAACGGGCGGAGCGGTGGCGGCCGCCTCCACTGCGGCTCCGGCACCCGAGGCGGCGGGGGCGGCGGGGGCCGCGGCCGACCGGAACGGCGCCGGGGCGGCCGGCACCGGACCGGCCGGAGCCGAGGTCCGGGTGGAGGCCGGTCCGGCCGGAGCCGGGACCTGGGTGGACGCCGGACCGGCCGCGGACGTGGTGGACGAAAGACCGGCCGCGGCCCTGGCGACGGCCGGACCGGCGGGCGGGGCGGCCTGGGCCGGCTCGCCGGTGCCGATGGCCAGGCGCCGCTCGAGCCGCTCGATACGGGCGAGGAGCGCGTCGGCGTCCAGGGACGCCTCCGGCAGGGCCGCCCTGGCCAGGCCGATCTCGAGCACGAGGCGCTGGTCGGTGGCGGTGCGCAGGTCGAGGTAGAGATCGCCCAGGATGCGCACCAGGCGGCCCAGCTCGCCGGGGCCGAACCGCTCGGCCTGGGCGGCCAGCCGCTCCCGGGTCTCGGCGGTGACGTCGACCAGGCCGGACGACTCGGGCGCCACCCTGAGCACGTACAGGTCGCGCACGTGCTCGAGCGCCTCGCGGGCGAACTGGTGGAGGTCGTGGCCGGCCTCGGAGACCCGCTCGATGCAGGCGAACACGTCGGCCACCCGGTGCGCCGCCAGCGCCTCGGCCAGGTCGAAGCGGAGCTCGATCGGCAGCATCCCGAGGACCTGGGCGACGTCGTCCAGCCGCACCCGCTTGCCCGCGTAGGTGAGGACCTGGTCGAGGCGGCTCATGCCGTCCCGGTGGGAGCCGTCGGCCGCCCTGGCGACCAGCTCAAGGGCGGGCTGGTCGATGTCGACTCCTTCGGCCTTGCAGATCCTGGCGTAGTCCTCGACCAGCACCGCGGTGCGGATGCGGCGGAAGTCGTGCTGCTGGCAGCGGGAGCGGATCGCCTCGATGACCTTGTGCGGCTCGGTGGTGGCGAAGACGAAGCGGACGTGCTCGGGCGGCTCCTCGAGCACCTTCAGCATCGCGTTGAAGCCCTGGGTGGTGACCATGTGGGCCTCGTCGACGATGTAGACCTTGTAGCGGGCCGAGGCGGGCGCGTAGCTGGCCTTCTCGCGCAGGTCACGGGCGTCGTCCACCGACCCGTGACTGGCCGCGTCGATCTCGATGACGTCCAGGCTGGTGCCGTCGGTGATCGCCACGCACTGCTCGCAGCGGTTGCACGGCTCCGGCGTGGGTCCACGCTCGCAGTTGAGCGCCTTGGCCAGGATGCGCGCGGTCGACGTCTTGCCCGTCCCCCGGGTGCCGGTGAACAGCAGGGCGTGGTGCACCTGGCCGGTGCGCAAGGCGTTCACCAGCGTGCCGACCACGTGGTCCTGCCCGACCAGGTCGGGGAAGGTCTGCGGTCGCCATTTGCGGTACAGGGAGACGTACGCCATAGGTCGAGAGGCGGCAGGCGCCGGTCAAGAGGGAGGTGGAGCCGGAGGGCTCTGGGCGGCGCCCAAGATACCACCCGGCCCCGACGTCCCCCTGCTTCGCACCCCCGCCCGCCGGAGACGGCGAGGGCCTGGGGACGTCCCCAGGCCCTCGCCCACGTGGGTGGACCGTGCACCCACCGTCGAACTCGACGCTCTGAGCGCCTACCGAGCCGGTGGCTCGGGCCCGGCAACCCCGCGGCACCCGCCAGTGCCTGCTTAGCGCTGCTTCCTCCCGGACCTGACGCGGTTCGCAAGGTGACGTTGCGCGGGACCTGACCGTCAACACTCCGTACCCGGCGCTGACCTCCGGACGCGAGCCCTCGGGTGGGGATTCAGCCCCGCTGGAGCGGATTGCGGGTGCAGGGCACCGCTAGCTCCCCACCTAGCACGGTCCAGGGTGCAGCCTACGCGCCCGCCCCTCGCCGCGCCAGGCCGCACTTCATCCTCGACCCGGAGCTGCACGACCAGGTGGCCGCGGTCGCACCACGCAGGGTGAGGCCGCACTTCTCCATCCGGTGGGAGGGGGCGATATTTGTATGGTGCAAGCAATCCTGTATCATGCCGGCATGCCGACCACGACCAGCGACACCGCAGCCGAGGACGCGAGCCTCGGCGACATCGAGCAGGCGCTCACCCGCCTGTTCCGGCGGGGCAACCAGCCCCGGGTCCACGAGCAGCTCATCGCCCGCGCCGGCGTGCCGCTCGACCGGGCCGCCTACGCGGTGGTGAGCCGCCTGGGAGACTGCGGCCCGGTCCGGCTCTCGGAGCTGGCGTATCGCATGGGGGTCGACGTGTCGACCGCCTGCCGGCAGGTCCAGGGGCTCGAGCAGGACGGGCTGGTGACCAGGACGGTCGACCCAGGGGACCGCCGCGCCGCCCTGCTCCGGCTCTCGGACGAGGGCAGCCGCGTCCTGGGCCGGGTCAGGGAGGTGCGCCGGGCCCAGCTCGCCAAGGCCCTCGGCACCTGGTCGGCCGAGGACCGCCGGCAGTTCGCCACCCTCCTCGACCGCATGCTGAACGACCTCGACGCGCTGATGGAGACCGCTTCATGACGATCGACGAGACCACCGGACGGCTGACCCACAGGCAGATCCTGCTGGTGTTCAGCGGCCTCATGTCGGGCATGCTGCTGGCCGCCCTGGACCAGACGATCGTGGCCACCGCGCTGCCGACCATCGTGGGCGAGCTCGGCGGCCTCAACCACCTGTCCTGGGTGGTCACCGCCTACCTGCTCGCCTCCACCACCTCGACCCCGCTGTACGGCAAGATCAGCGACCTGTACGGCCGCAAGGCCGTGTTCCAGGCCGCCATCGTGATCTTCGTGGTCGGCTCGCTGCTGGCCGGGCTGGCCCGGTCCATGGGTGAGCTGGTGGCGTTCCGCGCCCTCCAGGGGCTCGGCGCCGGCGGGCTGATGGCGCTCGCCATGGCGATCATGGGCGACGTCGTCTCGCCCCGGGAGCGGGGCCGCTACGTCGGCTACCTGGGCGCGGTGTTCGCGGTCGCGAGCGTGGCCGGCCCGCTGCTCGGCGGTTTCTTCGTCGACCACCTCTCCTGGCGCTGGGTCTTCTACGTCAACCTGCCGATCGGCGCCGCGGCCTTCGCGGTCACCGGTGCCGTGCTCGACCTGCCGTTCCGCCGGGAACGGCGCGCCATCGACTGGCTCGGGGCCGGGCTGCTCGTCGCCACGGTGAGCTGCATCCTGCTGGTCACCGTCTGGGGCGGTAGCGAGTACGCATGGGGATCGCCCATGATCGTCGGGCTCGGCGCGGCCAGCGCGGTGCTCCTGGCCGCCTTCGTGGTCCAGGAGCGGCGGGCCGCCGAGCCGGTCCTGCCCCTACGGCTGTTCCGCAACCGGGTGTTCAACGTGGCCGTGACCGCGCTGTTCCTCGTCGGCACGGCCATGTTCGGCGCCCTCGTCTTCCTGCCGGTGTTCCTGCAGATCGTCACCGGACTGAGCGCGACCAACTCCGGGCTGCTCCTCCTGCCCATGATGCTCGGCATCATCTCGGCGTCGGTCGTCTCCGGCCGCATCATCAGCCGTACCGGCCGGTACAAGCTGTTCCCGGTCGCCGGGACGGCCCTCATCACCGTCGGGATGGTGCTCCTGTCCCGCATGGGCACGGGCACGACCCAGCTCGTCGCGTCGGTCAACATGGTGGTGCTCGGCCTCGGCCTCGGCATGGTGATGCAGGTCCTGATCCTGGTCGCCCAGAACGCCGCCGACCGCCGCGACCTCGGCACGGCGACCTCGGCGGCGACCTTCTTCCGCTCCATGGGCTGGTCGTTCGGCGTGGCCGCGTTCGGCGCCATCCTGACCAACCGGCTCGCCTACTACCTGCCCCGGCTCGTGCCCGGACCTGCCGCGAGCGGCGTCGACGCGGACCTGCTGCGGTCGAGCCCCGACCGCATCCGCGCCCTGCCCGCCCCGGTCCGAGACGGCGTGGTCCAGGCGGTGGCGGACTCGATGCACGTGGTGTTCCTGGCCGCCGTCCCGGCAGCCGCGCTCGCCTTCGTGGTCGTGCTGTTCCTGAAGGACTTGCCGCTGCGCGACACCAACAACCTCGGCGGCGACCAAGGCATGGAACTCGAGCCCGCGGTGGCGTCGGACCGCGCCGGCTGACGCCGCCGGTCGGCCGCTTGGCGCTTGGCGCTTGGCGGAGGCTGAGGGGTTCGAACCCTCGAGGAGGTTGCCCTCCTACACGCTTTCCAGGCGTGTGCCTTCGACCGCTCGGCCAAGCCTCCGCCGGGGAGTTTACGCCTGCGCTCCGCGGCGCCGGCAACCGGACGGAGCTGGCGCCAGGTCAGGTGACGTCGCCTCCCTGGGACACGTCGCCTCCCTGGGACACGTCACCTCCCTGGGACACGTCGCCTCCCTGGGACACGTCGCCTCCCTGGGACACGTCGCCTCCCTGGGGACACGTCGCCTCCCTGGGGACGAGGACGAGCTCGGCCCCTCTGGCCGCCAGGCCCCTGAAGCGTGATGGCCAGCGCCGCCACGCTCGACAGCAGCCCGAGGGCGAGGCCGGTGAGGCCGTAGGCGGCAACCTTCGCGACCACCGCGACGCTACCCACTACGGTCGCCGTGGCGTCGAGGTTGTCCACATCTGCCATGTGGGCCTTGATCGGCACCTTCCGCCGGAGGCCTGACACGTGACCCACTTGACACGTGACTATCTGGTCACCTATCATGAGGGCATGACCGACGACGACCGCGTCTTCAAGGCACTCGCCGACCCGACGCGCCGCTTCCTGCTCGACCTGCTCTACGCGCGTGACGGCCGCACGCTCACCGAGCTGGAGTCCGAGCTGGAGATGACCCGCTTCGGCGTCATGAAGCACCTGCGCGTCCTGGAGGACGCGGGCCTCGTGGTCACCCGCCGGCAGGGCCGGGAGAAGCTGCACTACCTCAACCCGGTGCCGATCCGGCTGCTCCACGACCGGTGGATCGACAAGTACACCGAGCGCCAGGTCTCGGCGCTCGCCGACCTCAAGACCGAGCTCGAGGACAAGGAGAAGCCATGACCAGCACGACGGAACCCGGCACGACCCAGGTCTACCGGGTCTACATCAAGGCCACGCCCGAGGCGGTCTGGGAGGCGATCACCAAGCCCGAGTGGACGGAGAAGTACCTCTATGAGTCGCGCGTGGACTACGACCTGCGCCCGGGCGGCACCTACCGGGCCTACCCCAGCGACGCGATGCGGGTGCACGGCGCCGAGATGGGCTACCCGATCCCCGACGTGGTCGCCGACGGCGAGGTCGTCGAGGCCGACCCGCCGCGCAAGCTCGTCCAGACCTGGCGCATGCTCATGGACCCGACCATGGCGGCGGAGGGGTTCACGCGCCTGACGTGGGAGCTCGAGGAGAGCGAGGGCGGTGTCACCAAGCTCACGGTCATCCACGACCTCAAGGGCGCACCGCAGACCGCGGCGCTGGTCAGCGGCGCGATGGAACACGAGGGCGCCGGCGGCGGCTGGAACGCGGTCCTCAGCGAACTGAAGACGCTCCTGGAGACCGGCAAGCCGCTGCGGGGTTGAGTCAACCCGGCGGAGACCTTGTCCCGCGCGCACGGGGTCTCCGCCGGCACCCTTGGTCGCTCAGGCCAGGAGGTACGCGAGAGGGAGACGAGCCGAGATGAAGCATGTCCGCATCCAGAAACCGAGAGGCCGGCGGCAGCGTTCGTGGCTCGAGGTCCTTCCCCTGGATCCTCGGGACCCCGACGTTCTTCGAGCCAAGTCTGTGGCCGTCACCGTTCGTCCGAGGAGGTGACCTCGCAACAAGGCCAGACGTCCAACCAGGCAACAGCTTCGACGCACCGAGCAAGCATCCACAAGCGAGAGGACAGACGATGACGCAGCACCTCACCACACCTCGCGCTGGGGCACCCGGCCCACCCACGGCGACCGACACCAAAGGGACGAAAGGGACGAGAGCGCTGCTGGCCTGCGGCGTTGTCGCTGGCCCGCTGTTCATCGTCGTGGGCTTGACCCAGATGCTGTCCCGCGACGGGTTCGACCCCACACGTCACCCGCTCAGCCTGCTGAGCCTCGGCGACCTGGGCTGGATCCAGATCACCAACTTCGTGGTGGCCGGCCTGCTGTTCGTCGCCTCCGCGGTCGGGATGCGGCGGGTGCTGCATCCCGGCCGGGGCGGGACCTGGGGGCCGCTGCTGATCGGCGTCTACGGGGCAGGGCTGATCGCCGGCGGGGTGTTTGTCGCCGACCCAGCCCTCGGCTTCCCACCGGGGACCCCGGCGGGCACCCCCGACCAGCTCAGCTGGCACGGCGCCCTGCACGCCGTCGCGCCGGTGCTGGCGTCCCTGGCGCTGATCATGGCCTGCCTGGTGTTCGCCCGCCGGTTTGCCGCCAACAGGCAACGGGGATGGGCCGCCTACTGCCTGGCAGTCGCCGTGATCGACCTCGCACCCGGCCCGTTCTCCAACCATGACTGGTTCTACGTGGGCTTGGGGGTCGCGGTGGCACTGGGCCTGGGATGGGCCTCGGTGATGGCGGCACACCTGCTGACCGAGCTCCCCGACACGACCGGAGAAGCCGAGCACGCCTCGGATGACACAGCGGCGAGCCACTCCGCGTAGCGCCCGCCTGGCGGTCCGTGTCCGCTACGACGACAAGGCCACTCCACTGCGACGACAAGCCACCGACACCCCATAGCGTCGGGCCCCGGGACTCCCCGGGGCCCGACACGCATCGTCAGAGGAGGCTAGAAGGGTTCCTGTGTCTGTGAAGGCTCACACGGCCGTGAGCTTGGTCGCGCCTGGGAAATTGCGAGGCGCGGCCGTAGCCTTTGTCCTGTCCGCACCCCCACGACAGGACGGCGAGATGGGCATGTTCCACCAGGGCAGCCGTGCGCTGCAGGACCGCTTCGACACCAGACGCATCGCCGACCGCATCCAGGAGCGGCTGGTCGACGACATCATCGGCCCCGGCGACCAGGAGCTCATCCAGGGGGCGGACATGTTCTTCCTCGCCACCGCCGACGAGCACGGCCGGCCGACCTGCTCCTACAAGGGCGGCGAGCCGGGCTTTGTGCGGGTGGTGGACCAGCACACCATCGCCTTCCCCCACTACGACGGCAACGGCATGTTCCTGTCGACGGGCAACATCGTGCGCAACCCGCAGGTGGGGCTGTTGTTCCTGGACTTTGCGCGGGGCCATCGCCTGCGCCTGGACGGCACGGCCAGCATCGACGAGCAGGACGAGCTGCTGGCCGGCTGGCCAGAGGCGCGGTTGGTGGTGCGGGTGCGCGCCCGCGAGGTGTTCCCCAACTGCCCCCGCTACCTCCACCGCTACCAGCTGGTCCAGCGGTCGAGGTTCGTGCCCCGCGCCGGCTGCCAGACCCCGGTGCCGGCATGGAAGCGCGCCGACTGGGCCGTCGACGCGCTGCCGGCGGGCGACCCCGCCAACGACCCACGCGGCCGGGAGGTGCTCGACCGCTGACCCAGACGCCGATGCAGCAGGCGACCGCGACTGCTGGGCAGCGCCGAGCAGGCCGGTCGGCGCCTGCCACCGGGCGCCGACTACCACGCGGGTGAGGACCTCGTCGTTTGCAAGCCGGACGGGCGCCCCTACCGGCCGGACCCGGTCTCCACGATGTTCCGGAAGCTGTCGACGAGCCGGCCTGCCGAGGACCGTGTCGCTGCTGCTCAGGGGCGGCAAGGATGGGATTCGAACCCATGGAGCCCTTGCGAGCTCAACGGTTTTCGAGACCGTCCCATTCGTCCACTCTGGCACCTTGCCGCCGGCAGTATATCGAACGGCGTGGGCGCGGCGCCCCGCGCTCAGGGCTGCCGGCGACCGCGGAAGAAGGAGCGCAGCAGCCCGGCGCTCTCATCGGCCAGCACCCCGCGGTGGACCTCCACCCGGTGGGGCAGGCGGGGGTCGCGGACCAGGTCCCAGAGCGAGGTGACCGCGCCCGCCTTGGGATCGTCGGCCCCGAACACCAGGCGGGCCATGCGGGCCTGGGCCGCCGCCCCCGCGCACATGGCGCACGGTTCCAAGGTGACGACCAGCGTGCAGCCGTCCAGCCGCCAGCTCCCGAGGCCGCGGGCTGCCGCCCGCATGGCCTCCAGCTCGGCGTGGGCGGTGGGGTCGGTGGTCTCCTCCCGGCGGTTGCGGCCGCGTCCGAGCAGCGCGCCGTCCGGGCCCACCACCACCGCTCCGACCGGCACGTCGCCGTGCGCGGGCGCAGCCCGCGCCTCCTCGAGGGCGAGCCGCATCCAGCGCTCGTCCGAGCCTGCTCCGGTCACCGTCGCTCCACCTGGTCCACCCCCGGAACGGCCGCTGGAGCCGCGCGGTGGGGCGTGGCCAATGCGGCCGCCGGGGGCGGCTCGGGGTTGGCCAGGGAGGTCGGGTCGTTGCCGAGTGGCTTCACCGCTCCACCTTGACGCGTGCCGCAGGCACGTGCCAGCCGATCCGCCGCAGGTGGTACCGGGGTCGTGCGGCCGCCCGCACGATCGGGTAAGCTAGCCAAACGTCTTGATCCGGTCTATCGAGTCGTGGAGGCTTCATGCGCACGCAGCCCTTCACCCGACGACGCCTCCTGCTGGTGGTCGCGACACTCGCCGCCCTCACCGCGCCCCTGCCCACGCCGGCCGCATCGCCCGAAGCGCGCGAGGCCCAGTTGCCTGAAGCGCGTGAGGCCCGGACCGCAGACCCGGCCGGCGTGCGCGTCTCCTTCGTGCCCTTCGCCACCGCGACCACCCCGGTGGCGATCACCTTCTCCCCCGACGGGAGCGACCGCCTGTTCGTGGTCGAGCAGGCCGGCCGGGTCAGGGTCGTCGACCGCCGGCGCCGCCTGCTCGCCGACCCGTACCTCGACATCCGGGGCCGGGTGAGCAGCGGCGGCGAGCGCGGCCTGTTCTCCATCGCCTTCCACCCCCGTTTCAGCCGCAACGGGCTGTTCTTCCTCGCCTACACCGACACCCAGGGCGACCTGCGCGTCTCCCGCTTCCAGGCCATCCCGGGCAGCAACGCCGTCTCCGCCAGGACCGAGCGGGTGTTCCTCGACATCGCCCACCGCGACTTCGCCAACCACAACGGCGGCCAGCTCGCGTTCGGACCGGACGGCTACCTCTACGTCTCCACAGGGGACGGCGGTGGCGGCGGCGACCCCGACGGCAACGCGATGAACCGGACCCGGCTGCTCGGCAAGGTCCTGCGCATCGACGTCGACCACGCCCAGGGCGGGCGGCCGTACGCCATCCCCCCGACCAACCCGTACGCCCGCAACCGCAGCCTCCGCCCGGAGATCTGGCACTACGGCCTGCGCAACACCTGGCGCTTCAGCTTCGACCGCTTCGGCAGCCTCTGGATCGCCGACGTCGGCCAGAACGCACGCGAGGAGGTGAACGTGGTCCTCCCGCGCGTGGGCAACCGCAACTTCGGCTGGGACTGCCGTGAGGGGACGCTCGACACCACGACGGCCTACGGCGGGGAGTACTGCGCGAGCCGGGTCCCAACCTTCACCCCTCCGCTCCACGAGTACGACCACGGCGGGGGCAGGTGCAGCATCACCGGCGGGTATCGCTACCGCGGCGGCGCCTACCGGCCCGTGCTCGGCGACATGTACCTGTACGGCGACCTGTGCAGCGGGCAGGTCTGGGCCCTCGCCCACCTGCCGACCGGACCCTGGAAGAACGCCCAGGTGGGGAGCTTCCCTGGCAACCTCAGCTCCTTCGGGGAGAGCCGCTCGGGCGAGCTCTACGCCACCGATCTCGGCGGCTCCGTCCACCGGGTGACGGCCCGCAGGGCCTGAGGCGCGCGCGTTCCCCGGCACGCACCATCCCGGGCCATGCGATGCACAAGGTCACGAGAAGGTCTCGATCAGGTCGCGGAGCGCGCGAGCCCGTATCGATCCGTCCCCCCGTGCGCCTTTCTACGTGAACGCCGAGAACAGACGTTACGGAAGGATGAAACCATGAGCAGGCTGCTTCGGTCCGTCAGCCCTCGCTCGCTCCGCTACCGGGGTCGGCACGCGCGCTACCGCGGCCGCCACGTGAAGCAGGGTCGCTAGAACGCACCACCGCCGACGTTCCGGGCCGGTCCCCCGGGGCGTCGGCAGTCAGGCCGACGGTCTCCGGGCCGGTCCCCCGGAGGTCCGTCGGCAGCGGTCACCACGGCCGCGCCGGGGGCGTAGAGGAGGGGCCGCCCCGGGCGCGGCCGTGGTCGTCCCGGCCCGTCACCGTCATCCGAGCCGTTTCGAGAAGACGCCCGCCGCGGTTGCGGCGGGCGTCTCGCTGTTCCCGGGCGCTGGGGTTGCGGGCGTCTCGCTGTTCCCAGGGCGAAGGTTCCGGGCGTCTCGGTGTTCCGGGACGCTGAGGTTCACCGCTTGCCGCAGTCCCGGCCCGCGTTGATGCACCCGTTCACCAGGCGGGCCAGTGCCGGCTGCTGCCAGGTGTTCCAGAAGTCGCCGTGGATCGTCGCCAGCGAGCCGGACGACAGGGTGATCAGCCCGGTGCTCTTCCCCACCGGGTACTCCCAGCGCAGGATGACCCTGGGCAGCGCGCGGGTGAACGGGGCCAGGCATCGCCCGCTCTTCGGGTAGGCGAGGTGGGCGGTGTCGTCGACGTGGGTCAGGACCCCGTCCCAGCAGTTCGGGAAGCCGACGTGGAGGGTGATGATGCCGGTCCGGCAGCGCGCCGGCGGCACGGCGGCCTTGCCGCTGGTCGAGTTGTCCGAGCAGCCCCAGTAGATCTCGCGACCGACCTTGGGGTTCTCGCTCAGGGTGCGAGCCGTGCTGACCCCGGCCTTGACCCGCAGGTCGGCCGGGATGACCTCGACCTTCGTGCCGGACCGCAGGTTGGACCGGTCGTAGTAGATCTGCTGGCGGGTGGCGGACCCGATCGGGTTGACCTTGACGCCGTTGCGGTAGACGGCGGGCGTCCAGTAGCTCGCCGTGTCGCCTGAGTCTGCCCTGCACCTGGTAGCCGGCACGCCAGGGGGCCCGCCGGGCCCGACCGCGGCCGGCGACCTGGCTGGGACGGCCAGCGACCTGGCTGAGGCGACCGGCGACCTGGCTGAGGCGACCGGCGACCTGGCTGGGGCGACCGGCGACCTGGCTGAGGCGACCGGCGACGCGAAGGCGCCCTGGACCGCCTGGAGGAACAGCCGGTAGGCGACGAGCGCGCCTGCCCCGCTGGCGGCCTTGGACCCCGACGCGGCGGGCGCTGGCCGTGTGGACTCGGGAGCGCCGGTCATCGACCCGTACGTCGAGAAGGCGTTCGTGGTGGTGTTGCCGAGGAAGTCGTGCAGGTGGCTCCGGCCGGGCTGGCGGGGCCGCACGATCGGGTCGTCCGGGCGCGAGTGGCTGTACCCGCACACGGCCAGGAACTTGCCGTCCGACTTGGCGTGCGCCGCCGGGACGGCGGCGGGCACGACCACGAGCACGAGGGCAACGCTGAGCAAGGCGGGAACGAACCGCCGCATAGTCGCTCCTTTGGACCGGTGGGACCGCCATGGGGCAGTCGGGCAGAAGCGGTAAAGCGGACTGATTGAGGGGAGAGTCCGATTCTCTTGAGTACACTCCCTAGAAGCCAGCACATTCATCCGTAGATTCGATACGTAGGAAGGGGATCTTTACCTACTGCAAACTACGTATCCGCGCCTCGACTACGCCTTGCCGGCGCCGATCACGACCGAGTCCAGCACCGAGCCCTGCCGGCAGTCGCGGTCCTGCCGCTTGATCGGCGGCCCGCAGACCGCCTCGAAGCGGATCGAGTCCGGGCCGACCTGGACCCGGCCGTGGACCAGGTGCATGGCGCGGAACGCGGTCCGCGGGTCGGTCGAGGTCCAGCCGGTCTCGAGGCTGGCCCCGCCACCGGTGACGGTGACGTGGGTGACCCCGTGGATCGGGGAGAAGCGCTCGTAGTTGTGGGAGTGGCCGTTCAGGTTCAGCTTGTACTTGGAGTAGGCGTCGCCCAGGCGGCCGAGGATCACGGCCAGGTCCTCGTCGCCGGGGTGATGGCCGGTCGAGTAGGCGGGCCGGTGCCCGTAGGTGACGATGAAGCGGATGGCCTGGTCGGCCTGGGCCTCGGCCATGACCTTGCCGGCTGCCGCCTCCCACGCGGTCCAGGCGCCGCGGTACGGCTCGGGGAAGGAGATGAAGCGCACGCCGCCGGCGTCGAACCAGCCCCAGTCCTCCCCGCAGCAGCCGAGGGCAGGCGCGCCCGGCGAGGCGGCCGGGTTGGCGATGGCGAAGCGCCCCTTGTAGTTCCGCAGGTCGTCGCCGTCGTCCCACTCGTGGTTGCCCCACGCCGGCATGTAGGCGGCCTCACGGCTCCAGGCCATGACGTCCTGGAAGTGCTGGTCGACGGCGTCCTGCCCGTGGTCGTCGCCATAGGTGAGGTCCCCGGAGGCGATCACGAAGGCGGGCCGGTCGGCCGCGATCATCCGCTGCACCTCCGCCACGGTCGGGTAGGTGTCCGAGTCGCCGATGTCGGCCTCCACGTCGAACCGGAAGGGGCCGGTGGGCGCGGTGGCGAACGTCCGGTCCGGCTCTCCCCCGATCGAGTAGTGGTAGGTGGTGCCGGGCTCCAGCCCGTCGATCACGGCCTCCCTGAACGGCCCCGAGGAGGAAGGCGGCACCGGGTTCGGCGTCCGGCTGGTGGCGGTCTTGCCGTACGCCGGGGTGGGGCCCCAGCGGAGCTCGGAGGCCGAGCCGCGCCAGTTGAACGTGACCGACCGGGGGCCGGTGTACGACCAGTGGATCTGGTCGGCCGTGCCTCCCGGCTGCCCGGTCGCCCGAGTGCCAGCTGTCCCGTCGGGCCGCCCAGCCGTAGCGGCCGGGGACACGGAGCTGCCCGGCTGGGACGCCGGCTCGGCGACCATCCGCTGGATGACCACCACCGACGCCAGGACCAGGAGGGCGGCTACCACCAGGAGCAGCACACGGGACGCGGCAGGACGGCGGGCAGGGCTGGACATGGCGGACCTCTCGGATCGGGTGGATCGGATCGTACCGTACGAACCGGTTCACCCGATCCCGCAAACGCCGTGCCGCCGCTGCGGATGGAGCCGGGCGCCGCCCTGGCCGTGCCTGACCCGGAGACCGGAAGGCCACACCGCGGTGCTGGCCCGGCCGGACCCTGGACGCAGCGGGCCAGGCTGGATTGGCGGCGGGGCCAGGCTGGATTGGCGGCGGGGCCAGGCTGGATTGGCGGCGCGGGCCAGGCTGGATTGGCGGCGCGGGCCAGGCTGATTGGCGGCGCGGGCCAGGCTGATTGGCGGCGCGGTTCGCGGGCGAACCTCCGGAGCATGAGACCAAGCAGGATCGGCTTCGTGGGCGCGGGTGCGGTGGCCACCCGCCACGCCCGGACGCTGCTCGGCTTCGACGACGTGCGGGTGGTCGCGGTGGCCGACCCCGTCCCCGAGCGGGCGCGGCGGCTGGCCGGGCGGACCGGCGCCACCGCGTACGACACCTGGCTGCCGATGCTCGAGCGGGAGCGGCTCGACGCCGTCTACGTGTGCGTCCCGCCGTTCGCCCACGGCGCGCCCGAGCTGGCCGCGATCGAAGCCGGGCTGCCCTTCTTCGTGGAGAAGCCGCTCGCCGTCGACCTCGACACGGCCGAGTCGATCGCCGAGCGGCTCGGCGGCACCGGCCTGGTCACCTGCGCCGGCTACCACTGGCGCTGGCTCGACACCTTCGAGCGGGCCCGGGAGCTGCTCGCGGGCAACCCGGCCCGGCTCGTCCTGTGCTACTGGCTCGACAAGGTCCCCCCGCCGGCCTGGTGGGCGCGCAGGGACGGCTCCGGCGGCCAGACCATCGAGCAGACCACCCACGTCCTCGACCTCGCCCGTGCCCTGGTCGGGGACGTGACCGAGGTCCATGCGGCCGGCTCCCGGGTCGACCCGGCCGCGCTCCCGGGCACCGACGTCGACGAGGTCACCGCGGCGACGCTGCGCTTCGCCACCGGGGCGGTGGGCACGGTCTCCTCGACCTGCCTGCTCAAGGGGCTGCACCGGGCCGGCATCCACCTCTACGCCCAGGGGCTGGCCCTGGAGCTGTCCGAGACCGAGCTGGTGGTGGACGACGGCGCCGGCAACCGGGCCGTGCTCCCGGCCCAGGGGGACGCCAGGCCGCGGCCGGACCGCGACTTCGTCGACGCCGTGCGCGGCGGCCCCGGCCGCATCCGCGTTCCCTACCAGGAGGCGCTCCGGACCCACCGGCTCGCCTGCGCCATCACCCGGTCGGCGGAGGAAGGCCGCACCGTCCCGCTGGCCGGCGAGCGGGCGCATGCCTGAGCCGGCCCACCTGACGCAGGGGCGGACCGGGGCCCGCCCGGGCGAGCCATGGCGGGTGGAGGCGCTCGAGATCCAGGCGCCGGGCCGCCTGGCGCTCACCAGCCACGAGGAGGCGCCGCTGGCCGACGGCCAGCTCCGGGTCGAGACGCTCTACAGCGGGCTGTCGGCCGGGACCGAGCTGACGTACTACAAGGGCACCAACCCCTACCTCCACGCGGGCTGGGATCCCCGGCTCGGGGTGTTCCGCGCCGACCGGCCGGCCCAGAGGTTCCCGATCCGTTCGCTCGGCTACATGGAAGCCGGCCGGGTGTGCGAGAGCCGGACCCGCGCGGCGGCCGTGGGCGAGGTGGTCGCCATGGCCTACGGCCACAAGACCGGCCACACCGTGGACCCGGCGACCGACCGCTTCGTGCCCCTGCCCGAGGACCTCGACCCGCTGCTCGGCATCTACGTGGCGCACATGGGGCCGATCTGCGCCAACGGGCTGCTCCACGCCGCCGCCGACGTGGCCGGGCCCGGCACCCTCCAGCTCGGCGACGGCGTCCGCGGGCGGAACGTGCTCGTCACCGGGGGCGGGGTCATCGGCCTGCTCACGGGCCTGTTCGCCCGCCACCACGGCGCGGCGGCCGTGGCCGTGGCCGACGCCACCCCCGAGCGGCTCCGGGCCGCCGAGCGGCTCGGCCTGGACGCCGTCGACGACGCCGGCGGCGGCGCCTGGCTGCTGGCCAAGGAGCGCTGGCGCCACGCCCCCCGGGACGCCGGCGCCGACGTGGTGTTCCAGTGCCGGGGCCGGACCGCCAGCCTGGCCACGGCCCTGCGCAGCCTGCGGCCCCAGGGCACCGTGGTCGACCTCGCCTTCTACCAGGGCGGGGCCCCGGAGGTACGGCTCGGGGAGGAGTTCCACCACAACGGCCTGTCGATCCGCTGCGCGCAGGTCGCGCGGGTGCCGCGCGGGCTCGCCCACCTGTGGGACCGCCGTCGGCTCGCGGCCGAGACCGTCGACCTGCTCCGCGCCCACGGCCCGGCCGTGCGGGAGCACCTGGTCACCGACGTCGTCCCCCTGGCCGACGCGCCCGCGCTGTTCGCCGACGTCGCCGCCCGGCGGCGCCACGTCATCCAGGCCGTCTTCACCTGCTGACCCGGGTCCGAGCCGGCTCGACAGCGAAGCGACAGCCCGGTCACCCGGATGGCCACAGGTCACGCGGGCACGCGGCCCGTGCGGGCCAGGACCTCCTCGTACAGCCGGAGGTAGGCGTCGGCCATGGCCGGGGCCGAGAAGCGCTCCTCGACCGACCGCCGGCACGCCCGCGGGTCGATCTCGCCCGCCCGCTGCATCCACCTGGCGAAGTCCTCCTCGTCGTCGGCGAGGAAGCCGTTCACCCCGTGCTCGACGATCTCGGCCAGGGCGCCGCGCCGCAGGGCGATCACCGGCGTGCCGCAGGCGAGCGCCTCGATGGCCGCGGTGCCGCCCGGCTCGTCCCACCTGATCGGCATGAGCACCGCCCTGGCCGCGCCCACCAGGGCCTGCTTCCGGGCCCCGCCGACGGTCCCGATCCACCGGATGCGCTCGCCGTCCTCGAAGGGGCGCACGGCGTCGAGGTAGTACCGTACGTCCGCGTAGTCGTGCAGCGGACTGTGCGGGTCGTCAAGGGTGCCGAAGAGCTGGTCGGAGGCTGAGACGCCCCCGACCGGCCCGGCCATGTCGACGGGCAGGCCCAGCTCCTTGCAGAGCCGGGCCGCAATGTCGACGCCCTTGGCATGCGTGAAACGGCCAAGGGTGAGGAAGCGGTCGGCCTTGGCCGGCTGAAACTCGTGGGCCTCGACCGGGACGGCGAGGTGGACGACCCCGAGGGTCTGCGCCCGCAGGGCGCCGGGCGCGTTGCGGCGCTGGGACTCCGACACGCAGTTGAAGAACACCCGGCCCCGGCCCTCGAACCCGGCGTAGAAGCTCGGGTGCTTGCGCAGGTCCCAGTGGAGCGTCTGCAGGACCGGCGGGGCCTCCGGGCCGAGCGCGGCCAGCACGCTCGGCCCGACCACCTCGAGGTGGTCGTGGACGAGGTCGACCTCCGGATGGCGCTTGAGCTCGTCCAGGACGTGCAGCATGTGGGCGTGGGTGATGCCGACGACCTGCCCGTAGGCGGCACCCAGGTGGCGGAACTGGCCCTCCGGGAACGACGCGCGGCTGCCCTCCACCTCGATCGTCGACCCGCCGACCGTGCAGAGCAGGACGCGGACGCCGCGCCGGCGCAGCTCCGGGATCAGGCAGGCGATCACGTTCTCGATGCCGCCGTAGTCGGGGGGTGGCACCTCGAGCCACGGTCCGGCGTTCATCAGTATGGTGACGCTCATGCATCCTCCGATGCCAAAAGGACCGGTGGCGTGCATGGCGGCGCCCGGTCCGCTTTCCACCTCGCCGTGTTACCGGCTGGTGGGCCAAGCAAACCGGGCGCGGGACCTCTGGCCGGCCGGAGGCCGGTCGGGCGCTCGGCGTCAGGCCGCCGCCCGCCTCCGGGAGGCGCCGAGCAGGAGCAGCCCGCCGACGACCAGGAGCGCGAGACCGCCGCCGAGGAGCTGCTGGGTGTGGGAGCCTGTGAACGCCAGCTTGTCGGCCGGCTTCTTCGGCTTGCAGGGCGAGTTGAAGCGGTTGTGGGCCGCGATCACGAGCACCTGGCCGCTGGTCTTCCAGACGCTCGACTCGAGCGACGGGTGCCTGGTCAGGTCGACGTTGACCTTGGCCAGGAACTTGCCCTGGGCGTCGGTGCGGACCGGGACCGGCTTCACGACCTCCTGGCCGGTGGTGACGTCGTGGAGGGTGAGGTGCACGGTCTCGTTGGCGGGCAGGCCGGAGCCGGTCGCGATCACCTCGGTGCAGACCTCGCAGGTCAGCACCAAGGTCTCGGCGGCGCCGGCGGGGACGGCACCGACCACGAACAGCGCGGCAAGGACCAGCAGCGCCTTCAACGAGCGGGAGATTCTCATCTGCGGGATGCCTCCTTGCGGCACGTCTGGGCCGCGACGGTGTAGGACTTGAGCAGCTCGCCGAGCCGGCGCACACCGAGCCCGCGCCGGTCGTCCTCGCCGAGCAGGCGGATCACGGCGTCGCCCTGCCGGATGGCGGCGAGGCAGGCGGGCGGGGCCACCTCCCTGAGGCTGGGGGTGGTGGCGGTGGTAGCGGCCACGGTGGTCGACGGCGCCGCCCTGGCCGGGGTCGGGTCCGCGCCTCCGGTGACGGTCCCGAGCAGGACGCCCAGGGTGAAGACGGCCAAGCCGGCAATGGTCGACTTGAGCGGGACGGGAAATCGGACCGGACCGCGGGTGGGATCGCGTGCCGGGAGCATGGCACCACCCTCCCAAAACCCACGGCGTCGCTGCGCCCCCCATTGATCCTTGCGGCGCTGGTCATAACAGCCCAATGGGGGAGACGACCACACATGGACCGTGATTTCAGCAGAAATGCGGAGCTGCGGTTATGTACCCAGACCTTTGGCAACGGCCAATTCGATCGCTTTGGCGTGCGAATTCTTTCTGCCCTCCTGCGGACCCGCCGTCCTCCCCCCTCCTGCGGGCCTGCCGTCCTGCATCACCTCTGGGCCTGCCGGGGCGTGAGGGGCACCCCCAGGGCCCCGGCAAAGTCGCGATTCGTCCTTATTTGTCCGATGGCCCCACGTCATGGCCCGGCGCCACGCGACCGCGTTGGTCCAGGCCGGGAGCCAGATCCCAGCGACGGGCATGTTCGGGCATTTGGTGCAGATCGCCACTTTGCCGGGACCCTGGGGGTGCCCCAGGGTGTGAGGGGGTGCCCCGGGTGAGGGGTGCCCGGACGGGGGTGCATCCCGTTACACTGCCGGAGCGGGACGGGACGGTCGCCGGGGGCCGGCCCCGACCAGACGGTACGGCCTCACGGCCGCGTGCGTCACCGCTCCGGATGGGGAGGTCCGCGATGCTCGAAGAGCTGCTCCTGATCGCCGCCACCTTCTTCACGGTCGTCTCCGCCCTGGTCGCCTTCGCGGTCTGGCGCACCTGGCGGCGCCTGCGGGCGAGCCTTCGGCTGCGGCGGCGCCTGCGCACCGTGAAGGTCTGGGTCACCCCACCCGGGACCCGGCGCGAGGTCGCGGCGCTCCGCCGCGAGCTGGCCGAGATCGTCGACGCCACACCGCACGCGGTGGCGGTCGTGCAGCGGGCCTCCGGGTCGGTCGGCGAGCTCCCGCTCCTGACCCGGCGGCTGCAGCGGGTGGCCGCCACCCTCGACGTGGAGCTGCAGCTGCTGGCCAACGAGCCCGACGCCCGCGAGGTGGCGCGCGTCCTGCCCGCCGCGCGGGCCGGGGTCGACGACGTCGGTCGCGTGGCCCGGACCATCCGGCGGGCGGCCGCCGCGGGCCTCGGAGCCGAGCACACCGCCGGCGTGCGCATGCTCAGCGCCGACGTGGAACGCGAGGTGGCCGCCCTCGCCCTCGGCGTGGAGACCCTGGTGGCCCTGGCCGCCGACCGCCCGGTGGCGCGTTCCGCCTAGGAGTTCATCGCGATCAGCAGGAGCAGGAACAGTCCTGCCGCGATCACGATCCAGAGCAGCATGTTCTCCTGCGGGCGGCGGCGGCGGCGGTAGTGGTGGGAGCGGACCCGGCCCCGGCCTCGCCGGTATCGACCCCTGACGCGCGTCATGGCGTGCCTCCTTGTCGTGTCCGCGCCGGTGCGCGCTTGTAGCCGGTATCCCCAGGAAGGGGGCGGAGCAACCAAGAGGGACGGCGCGGCTCAGATGGGCCCGTGCTTGGGCCGCCCGCGAGGCTCGTGCTCCAATGAGAAACCAGGCCGGTGAGGAACCAGGCCGGAGGCCGACCGATGCCCGGGCGGCGGGGACGGCGACACGAGGTTCGGAGGGCCATGACCGGGGGGCGGCGCCATACGGTGGACGCCGCCGCCTGCGTGCTGCTCGCGGCCGAGTCGTGGGTGCTGGTGGCCCTGCTGCTGCCGAGCCTCGCGCGCACGCTGAACGGGGACGAGGGGTGGCGGGCCTTCTACGTCTCCCGAGGCCACGACTTCTGGTCGGCCCTGCCCCACGTCGACGCGCCCCTGCCCGCGGGGTGGGTGGCCCTGGGCAAGGCGGCCACCTCGGTCCTGGGCAACACCGAGCTGGCTCTGCGCCTGCCGATGCTGCTGTGCGTGCCCGGGCTGGCCCTGGCTGGCTACGCGCTGGCCAGGCGGGTCACCGGACCGGTGGCGGCCTTCCTGGCGGCGGCCGCGCTCGCGCTCAACAACGGCCTGCTGCTCTACGCGACGCAGTTCAAGCAGTACACGTTCGAGGCGCTCTGCACGGTGCTGCTCCTGCTGTGCTGGCTGGCCGCGCGGCGGCCGGGGCGGACCGCCCCGGCACAGGCTGCCTTCGCGCTCGGCGCCGGCCTCTGCACCGTGCTCGCCACCCCCACCTTCTTCCTGCTGCTGCCGTTGGTGGCCGTCGACGCGGCTGGTGCGGCGCGAGCCGCCGGCTGGTCCGGGCTCCGCTCCCTGCGCTGGTGGCGCGAGCGGGGCGTGCCCAGGGTCGCCGTGCTCGCGGCCGCCACGCTCCCCGGAGCGGTCCACCTGGCGACCTTCGTCCGCCTGCAGAGCGGGCGGGTCGGCACCGCGCCGAACCTCGACGGCTACTGGCGGGCGTTCTACCTGCCCGGCGGCGACTGGGCGGCCGGCCTGCGCTGGGCCCTCGGGCAGCTCGCGGGGTTCGTCCCGCACGTCGTCACCACCGGGAACCCGCCGCCTCCCGACACCCAGATGCCCCATGTGCCGCCGCCGGCTGCCCCCGCCGCGGCGGTGCTGCGCTGGGCGCTGGTGGTGGCACTGGCCGCCGCGGTCGTCGCGGCCAGTCGGAACGGCGTGGTCCGGCAGCTGCTCGTCGCGCTGGCCGGGAGCCTGGCGGTCGGGCTTGCGCTGACCGCCTTCCACGCCTGGCCGTTCGGCTGGACCCGGGTCAACCTGTTCCTGGTCCCGCTCGTCTACGTCCTCGCCGCTGCCGGGGCGACCGAGCTCGCGGCCCTGGCCCGGAGCCTGGCCCGGCAGGCGGCCGGCGGGCCCGGGCCCACCCTGCCCCGCCTGCTGCGGGCCGGCCCGCCCGCGGTGGCTGCGGCTTCGCTGCTGGTCTTGTGCGGCGTGGGCGCCTGGCAGGCCCTGGCGGTCGGGACCGGGCAGCTCCGGGGCCTGCGCGTCGACGTGGTGGAGCTGGCGTCGAGGGAGCAGATGCGGGCGGTCGTGCGCGACGTGCGGGTCTGGTGCGGCCCGGGCGACGCGGCGATCGTGGTGATCCAGTTTCCCTCGTTCGCGTACTACCTGCGCGACTACCAGGGCTACCCGGACGCGGTCTCGCGCCGGGCGTGCATCCCCGCCGACCGCCTGTATCGCACCTCGCGGTCCGCCGACCCCGCGGCGACCGCGTTCGTGGCCGCCCACGCCGACGCGGCGCAGGTCTTCGTGTTCGAGCCCCGCGGCGTCTCCGCCCGGGCGCACCGCGAACAGGTCGCCGCCCTGCGGCGGCTGGGCTACGCGCCAGTCGGGGTGGTGAACTACCCGAGGACCGGGCTGCTCACGGTCCTGCGCCGGGGCGCGCAGCCGGCACGGCCCCGGAGCGTCGAGGCCGGCCCTGGTCGAGGAAGGCCAGTGCCTCGCGGGTACCGGCTGGGGTAGGTCGCGGTGGATGGTTTCCGCCGGGAAGGCCGGCGATCTATGCTCCGGTTGGCGCGTCCACGCCAAGGGAGCGCGTCTCGGAGGTGATTCCCATGCTTCGTTATCTCGTGGTGGCGAACCAGACCCTCGGCGGTGATGAGCTCCAGGCCGCGATCCGCGACCACATGGCCACCGGACCCTGCCATTTCCACGTGCTCGTCCCCGCCACCGCGGCCGGCGACCTCGACCCGGGCTACCGGGCCGGCGTGGCCGAGACGACCACGCCGGGGGCCCTGGCCGGCGCCGAAGGGCTCGACCGCAAGCAGGCCCGCCACCTCCTCGAGGACGAGCTCGAGGAGGCCAACCACGCCGAGTCAGGAGAGGACCTCGGCCGCAAGCTCGCCCGCGAGCGCCTCGGGCACGCGCTGGCCCGCCTGCGCGAGCTGGGTGCGGACGCCAGCGGCGAGGTGGGCGTGTCCGACCCGGTCGAGGCGATCGGTGTCGTGCTCCACCGCTGGGAGTTCGATGCGATCATCCTGTCCACCCTGCCCGGCCGGAGGTCCCGCTGGCTGGCGATGGACCTTCCGACCCGCATCCGGCGGGGCTTCAAGCTGCCGGTGACCCACGTCACCGGCCCGAGCACCCCAGCGGTCTGACCCCAAATGGTGACCACGGCACAGGGGATCCACCTGACCGTGGCACCGGCGCCCTTCGGGATCGGCCCGACCATGGCACAGGCGCTCTTGGGGGGCCGTGGGGGGAGCGAGCTCCCCCCACATCGAACGAGGACCGCGGGATGGTAGGAGGATGCAACCGATGGCGACCAGCACAACCACCGACGCGGAGTCCCGGGCGGGGCTCGGCAAAGGGATCCTCCGCAGGGACGCCTGGTGGGTCCCGCCGCTGATCACCGTGCTGGTCCTGGCCGGCTTCGTGGTGTACGGCACCTGGGTCGCCTTCATCGGCCGTGACTACTACGCCGACCCCTATCTCTCCCCGTTCTACTCGCCCTGCCTGGCCGCCAACTGCGAGCACGCGACCTGGCAGCTCGTGGGCGACTGGTGGAAGCTCTCACCGGCCCTGCTCGTCCTGCCCTTCCCGCTCGCCTTCCGCTTGACCTGCTACTACTACCGGAAGGCCTACTACCGCTCGTTCTGGTGGGCACCGCCCGCGTGCGCGGTGCCCGACGCCCGCGCCCGCTACACCGGCGAGACCCGCTTCCCCCTGATCCTCCAGAACGTCCACCGCTACTTCTTCTACCTGGCCCTGCCCTTCCCGCTGATCCTGACCTGGGACGCGCTGCGGGCGTTCAGCTTCCCGGACGGCTTCGGCATGGGCGTCGGCACGCTGGTGCTCCTGGCCAACGCCGCGATGCTGTGGCTGTACACGCTCTCCTGCCACTCCTGCCGGCACCTGTGCGGCGGCCACGTCAACGTGTTCTCCCAGGCCCCGCTGCGGTTCTGGCTGTGGCGGAAGGTCTCGGCCCTGAACGCCCGCCATATGCTGTACGCCTGGGTGAGCCTGTTCGTCGTCGCCCTGGCCGACCTGTACGTGCGGCTGGTCGCCACCGGCGCCATTCGTGACCTGAGGTTCTTCTGACCATGGCAGAGCACGAGACCCACGAGTTCGACGTCGTCGTCATCGGTGCCGGCGGCGCCGGCCTGCGCGCCGCCATCGAAGCATCCGACCAGGGCGCCCGGACCGCCCTGATCTGCAAGTCCCTGCTCGGCAAGGCGCACACGGTCATGGCCGAGGGCGGGATCGCCGCCGCCATGGGCAACATCTACCAGGAGGACAACTGGCGGGTGCACTTCCGCGACACCATGCGCGGCGGGAAGATGCTGAACAGCTGGCGCATGGCCCAGCTCCACGCCCAGGAGGCCCCGGCCCGGGTGTTCGAGCTGGAGGAGTGGGGGGCGCTGTTCGACCGCACCACCGACGGCCGCATCCTGCAGCGGGACTTCGGCGGGCACCGCTACGCGCGCCTGGCCCACGTGGGCGACCGGACCGGGCTCGAGATGATCCGGACGCTGCAGCACCGCGCGGTCGCCAGCGGCATCGACGTGTTCATGGAGTGCACGGTCATGCGCCTGCTGACCGACGGCGGGCGGATCGCGGGCGCCCTCGGCTACTGGCGCGAGTCGGGCCGGCTGGCCGTCTTCCGGGCCAAGGCGGTCGTGCTCGCCACCGGCGGGATCGGCAAGGCCTGGAAGGTCACCTCGAACTCGTGGGAGTACACCGGCGACGGCCACGCGCTCGCGCTGCGGGCCGGCGCCGACCTGGTCGACATGGAGTTCGTCCAGTTCCACCCGACCGGGATGGTGTGGCCGCCGTCGGTGCGCGGCATCCTGGTCACCGAGGGGGTGCGCGGCGACGGCGGGGTGCTGCGGAACTCCGAGGGCCGACGCTTCATGTTCGACTACATCCCGGAGATGTTCCAGGACGAGACCGCCCAGACCGAGGAAGAGGCGGACCGCTGGTACGACGACCACTCGAGCGCCCGGCGCACGCCCGACCTGCTGCCCCGCGACGAGGTCGCCCGGGCCATCAACACCGAGGTGAAGGAGGGGCGCGGCAGCCCGCACGGCGGGGTGTTCCTCGACATCGCCTCGCGGCGCTCCCCCGAGGTCATCAAGCGCCGGCTCCCGTCCATGTACCACCAGTTCAAGCAGCTGGCCGACGTGGACATCACCAGGGACCCGATGGAGGTCGGGCCGACCTGCCACTACATGATGGGCGGGGTGCGCGTCGACCCCGAGACCCAGGCCGCCACCGTTCCCGGGCTGTTCGCCGCCGGCGAGGCGGCCGGCGGCATGCACGGCGCCAACCGGCTCGGCGGCAACTCCCTGTCCGACCTGCTGGTGTTCGGCCTGCGGGCCGGCCGCTACGCCGCCGAGCACGCCAAGGGGCTGCAGGCGTCGCCCGCGATCGACCCCGCCCAGGTGGAGGCGGCCGCGCGGGAGGCCATGGCCCCGTTCGAACGGGCCGACGGCGAGAACCCCTACACCCTCCAGCAGGAGCTGCAGGACTGCATGCAGGAGCTGGTCGGGATCATCCGGACCGAGGGCGAGCTGAAGAGCGCCCTCGAGCGGGTCGGGGGGCTCAAAGAGCGGGCCGCCCGGGTCCGGGTCGAGGGCCACCGGCAGTACAACCCCGGGTGGCACCTGGCCCTTGACCTCGCCTCGCTGCTGGTCGTCTCCGAGTGCGTGACCCTGGCGGCCCTGGAGCGCAAGGAGAGCCGGGGCGCCCACACCCGCGACGACCACCCCAAGCCCGACCCCGAGCTCGGCAAGGTCAAGGTGGTGGTCCGCGCGCGCGACGGCGGGCTGGCCGTGACCAGGGAGCCGCTCGAGGAGATGCCCGACGACCTGAAGCAGCTTTTCGAGGAGAGGGCCTGACATGGCGACCTACGAGGTCCTGCTCCGCCTGTGGCGCGGGGACGCAGAGGGCGGCGAGCTGCGCGACTACCGCGTGCCGGCCGAGGACGGCGAGGTGGTCCTCGACGCCATCCACCGGGTCCAGGCGACCCAGGCGGGCGACCTGGCCGTGCGCTGGAACTGCAAGGCGGGCAAGTGCGGCTCGTGCAGCGCCGAGGTGAACGGCCGGCCCCAGCTGATGTGCATGACCCGTCTCAGCGTGTTCGAGCGGGGGGAGCCGATCACGGTCACCCCCCTGCGGACCTTCCCGGTCATCCGGGACCTGGTCACCGACGTGTCGTTCAACTACGAGATGGCCAAGCGGGTGCCCGCGTTCGCCCCCAGGCCGCGCGAGGCCGACGGGACCTACCGGATGCAGCAGCAGGACATCGACCGGGTCCAGGAGTTCCACAAGTGCATCGAGTGCTTCCTGTGCCAGGACGTCTGCCACGTCATCCGCGACCACGAGGAGAACAAGCGCAGCTTCGCCGGCCCGCGCATGTTCATCCGCTACGCCGAGCTGGAGATGCACCCGCTGGACACCACCGACCGGCGTGAGCTGCTCCGGGGCCAGATGGGGCTCGGGCTCTGCAACATCACCAAGTGCTGCACCGAGGTCTGCCCGGAGCACATCAACATCACCGACAACGCGATCATCCCGCTCAAGGAGCGGGTGGCCGACACCCGCTACGACCCGATCGCCTGGCTCCGCGCCAAGCTCCGCCGCAGGTAGAGGGCCAATACACCTCCCGAACGCCCGCTCGATCGCATGGGACACGGCAGCCTCGCGATCACGAGCATCTACGCCCACCCGGTGGAGGAGGCCGACCGGGCGGCAGCCCGGTACATGGGCGATCTGCTTGACGGGCGAGCGAGTTGGCACCCCGCCCGAAGCCTTCGGTAACGAGTCACTCGCCGACTTGGCGCGGAGCGTCAAGGGGTAGCACGACCAGGCGCGTGTGCTGGCCGCGAAGACTCGACTTAACCGCCAGATCCGTAGACTGGTGCTCTGCGTCCAGCACGTCGGTTCCAGTGGCCTCTGCGCTGCTCAGATCGGGTGCCGCGTCTACCGCGTCCTGTCCAGTGCGGTCCAGTCGGATCGTCTGGATGATCAACGGGATGATCAAGCCACGAGGTAGCGAGCCCTCGGTTCCTCGGGACTTACCGATCCCACTCCTCCGAGGCGTGTCATGGGTCGACACAGTCGATTATGGAGGAGCAACCGAACTGGGCGGCCGTCGCCGCTGCGCTCGATGCCGGAGACCTCGACTTGGCCGCGCGCCGCCTGCTCACGGGGGGCTTCGTACCGTCGATCCGGCGCCAGTTGCAGACGAAGTTTCCGAAGCTCTCCGTCACGTACGTCGATGATGCAGTCTCTGAGGCAGTGGGGATCATGTTCGAGCGCCTGCTGGAGGGCGCGGAGATCGAACCGTCGCGGGTCGGCGGCTACATATACGCGACCGCCCGCAACCTGATCGTCCACGTCGATGAGGAGTTCCGGAACCGCGGCGAGCTCCCAGAGGGGACCGACGAGGCCCCCGCCGATGAGCGACTCGTCGCCAGAGTCGCCGGCCTTCGAGAGGTCGTGCCGTCGTGGACGGCCCGTCGCGAGGCCATCCGCTTCCTCCTCTCCGTGATCGACGCGCTTCCCTCGTCCGATAGCGCGAAGCAGGTGCTGCGGGTCCGCTTCGAGGCGGCGGCCGAGGGTGACTGGCTGAAGGACGCCGAGGTGGCAGACATCCTCGGCAAGGCCGCGACGTCGATCTCCTCCTGGTGGCGTCGAGGGCTGGATGACCTGCGGGCCTCCTGTGCCGAGCGCGGCCTCGATCGCGAGGCCCTCGAGGATCTCACCCGCGAGGCCGAGCGCCTGGATGCACAGGTGGAAGGACCTTGGGACGAGGACGAGGACGAGGACGAAGACGAAGACGAAGACGAAGAGGAGGAAGACTAGGAATGACGATGGAGCTGGATCAGGCGACGCGAGAGGCGGCGGTCGCCGTCCTGCACGAGGCGCAGGTCCTCGCCGGAGACTACGACGCCGAGGTTGCGGAGGCGCTGCGCCTCGCCGCGGAGCAGCCCCTCGACCCACGAGAACTAGAGGCGCTGTTCACCAAGATCGTGATCCGCCTCAAGGCAGGCCGCGACGCGGACGACGAGACGCGCCGCCGGGTCGCTGACGAGGTCCGAGGCATGGTGGCCGACCTCGTCGCCGAGCACGAGCGGAGCGCTGCAAGCCGACGTCGTTATCACCTTCCGCTGCAGTCCCGCTACGGGTTGGAGGTCCGGCCGGTGCGACCTGCTCCGACCTTCCTCGGGCAGCAGATCGAACTGCAGGAGGGATTCGTTCAGGTCCCTGATCTGACCCTCTGGGCAGAGAACCACCGCCTCGATCTCCATGTTGCGGAGTTCAAGCAGATGCACCAAGGCCGAAGCCCCCGCCCCGAGGAGATCCTGAGGATTCTGTGGGGTTCGGAGCCGGGGGTCGGAGACGACGACGAGGAGTTCAAGATCCGAGACCTTGCGGACAGCATCGCCGTGAACGGCGTGCGAGTCCCACCTGTCATTGACTGGTGGGGTACCCCGTACGACGGCAACCGCCGCATCGCCGCGTGCCTGCTGATCCTCCGCAGTGACGAGTACACCGACGACGAGCGGGAGAAGGCGAGCTGGGTGCGGGTTTGGCAGGCACCCGAGGACGCTACGCGGGAGCAGATCGACCGTATCGTCGTCTCGCTGAACTTCGAAAAGGACCTGAAGCAGAGGTGGCCGGAGTACGTACGGGCGAAGCAGGTCTTCGATGACTACGGCGAGCGTTGTGAGATGGCGCGGCGGGGCATCACGATCTTCGATGAGAAGAGGATCAAGCGTGACGTCGCGAAGAAGTTCGGCATCCGGACGGACGAAGTCACCCGGTACGTCAAGATGGTGGATTGGGCGCTGGAGTTCGAGGAGTACCACGAGGCGAACGGTCGTCCACCCGCGGAAGTCGCCCACCGCACCAACAAGTACTTCCAGTACTTCTACGAGCTCGACAGCGGCCGGGGCGACGACAAGCTGGCGACCAAGCTCCGTGAAGACGACGGATTCAAGGGACTCGTCTTCGACCTGCTCTACGACGGCAAGTTTCGCAACTGGACCCAGATCCGCGACCTCCGTAGGGTCTATCAGGATGACGAGGCAAGAGACCTCCTAGCCAAGGCGGCGACGACCGAGCACCGTGAGACGGCTCGGCAGCAGGTCCGCGAGTCGGTCGAGGCTGCCCGTCGCCACGACATCGCCCTCAAGCAGATTGGCGTGCAAGATCGCGTCGAGAATTTCACCAAGTGGCTTGAGACCGAGGCGACGCAGAAGACCTGGCGTGAGCACGTCAGCATTGACCTGCTGCGTCGGTTCTTGACGGCGGTCCGCGCCGCCGAGGGCACGGTGGCAACGGTGCTCGCCGATCGGGAGGGGTCGTGACGAACCCCGTCGCCCGCCTCGACAGTTGGGCCGAGCTGGGCTCTGTTGTCCTCCAGCCGCTCATCGACCGGCGGACCTTGACGGGTCTACTGGACAGCCGCTGTCCCGGAATCCGGCGACGGCACCACGGTCGCGGTCTGGCGCTCGATGCCTTCGATGCCGTACCGATACTCGACTGGCCGGATAGCGAGGACGTGCTCGTCTGGGGTGACGGAGTCCGCCGGATGCTGGAACAGCGCCGGCATGTCCTCGGCGTGCACGCCCGCCTGCACCACGAGGTCGAACGGCTCAAGGTGGAAGGGGTGACCGCGGCCCGCAGCCTGCTCTCGGGAGCGCGAACCATAACCGCCCTTGATGACCACCAGTTGGTCAACGTCGCCGCTCTCTGCTTACCAGGTTCGTTCGGGCTCTGCGTGTTCGATGAGCAGGGGGCGGGCAAGACGGTGACGACCGTCCACGCCGCGGACCTCCTCTCGGACCGGCGAGAAATGATGACGACCCTCGTCGTCGCGCCCAAGTCGATGGTCCCGGAGTGGCAGCACGAGGTCGAACGCTTCATGGGCGACCTCTACCGGGTCGAACTTCTCGTCGGAGATCGGCGCGACCGGATGGCGGTCCTCGCTCGCAACCCGGACATCGTCGTCACGAACTTCGAGGCGGTCGTATCCATGGAGGAAGAACTACGGTCCTTCCTCCGGCGCTTCCGTGGACGCGCACTACTGGTCGTTGACGAGTCCTACAACGTGAAGAACAACGAGGCGCGCCGGACACGGGCCGTGCGACGACTCCGCGAGGAGTTCGACAAGGCGCTCGTGTTGTGCGGCACACCGGCACCAAACGCGCCCCACGACCTCGTCGCCCAGCTCGACATCGTGGACTTCGGGTACACGTTCCGAGATGTCGCCGTCCCCGACGACCGCGACGCCGCCGTCCCGGTCGTGCGTGAGGCAATCCGCGCCCGCGGCTTGTACACCCGGCACCTGAAGAAGGACGTGCTGCCCACGCTCCCAAGCAAGACCTTCCACCGCGTCGCGGTGGCGCTCGCGCCCCAGCAGGAGCGCGCGTATCGGGCGGCGCTCGATGACCTGATCCTGGACCTGCGGTCGATCAGCGACCAGGAATTCGCCGGCAACCTCGGTTCGTACTTCGCCCGCCGTGCCCGGCTCCTCCGCCTGTGCTCCGACCCGGGAAGCGTACTGCCGGGCTACGCCGAAACGCCGGCTAAGTTCAGCGTGCTCGATGAGCTGCTGGACGACTGGATCGGCCAATCGGGGGAGAAGGTGGTGGTCTGGTCCTTCTACGTCGCCACCCTCGATGCTCTGGCCACGCGGTATGCGCGCTACAACCCCGTCCGCTACGACGGGAGCGTCGGGTCCGTCCTGGCACGCCGCGAGGCGGTGCGCAAGTTCCAAGACGACGCCACGACCATGCTCTTCGTCGCAAACCCCGCCACCGCCGGTTCGGGACTCACGCTCCACCGCGCCCGACGGGCCGTCTACGAGTCGACGTCCAACCAAGCCGCCCACTTCCTGCAGAGCGTCGACCGCATCCATCGGCGAGGACAGGACCGAGACGTCGAGTACGTCGTGCTGCTCTGCGACGGGTCCGTCGAGGAAACCGAGTTTGACCGCCTTCTCGACAAGGAGACGAGGGCTAGGGATCTGCTTGGGGACACAACTGACCCACCGGTGACGCGTGAGTCTATGCTCACCGAACTCCTAACTTCAGCCCGTCGGCTTGGTGGAGTCGCCTCTCAATGAACCCTTCGGTAGAGCATGAGCGGCGTCGCGAGCTATTGGCGTGCCTCGCCATCCTCGCCGGTTGCACTCGGAGCCTGCCTGCCTTCCCGAACGGCTTGATGCCTGACGTCCTGCGGATCCGGCTTGAAAACGACCTCCTATTCGTCGGAGACGCGAAAGCCACGGAAACGCCCGGCTGCGCCGCCACGGCCGCTCGGCTCGATGCCTACTTCGAATGGATACGAGCCCACGCGGCGACCGGCCGTGCTGCGATTGCTGCCCTGTGTCACAGCTCCTCGGCCGGTACCTCGTGGCGTCCCCTCCTGTTGCGGCTCATCCACATCACGGGCCTCTCAGTAGCCGAAGTCGAGGTCGCACAATTCACTGCATCGGACATCGTGACCTGGGCAAAGATCCTTCCGGTAGCCCCGAATGATCGATCTCGACTCAGTTCCCTGGACCCGGGCCGAGCGCTTCGGCGAGCGTCAGTAGGAGTCGGGTGCCGGCCTATTCTTACTCGCATCGTTCCGGACCGCTGACACTCGATGGCCGTCATCCGCAGGCGGCAGCAGGTCGGAGAAGGTCAACGATGCGACGCGCAGCTTCGGTCGGGTCCTCATGCTCCCAGATTCGGACAACTGCCCATCCCGCCGCCTCGAGCCGAGTGTTGGTGTCGCTGTCGCGCAGTTTGTTGGCGGCGATCTTGTCTGCCCACCACTTCGTGTTGGACTTGGTAGCACGGCTGTGCTGGGCACAGCCGTGCCAGAAGCAGCCGTCAACGAACACCGCCATCCGGGCGGCGGCAAAGACGATGTCGGCGCTGCGGCGAAGCTCGGGCACGGGCTTGCTGTCGGTTTCGTAGACCACGTCGAGTTGGTCGAGTGCCTTTCCTAGCAAGACCTCGGGCGCCGTGTCGGTGCGCCTCTGGCCCTTCATACGGGCCGCGGTCGCGGCAGTCGTCGGGGGGGCTGGCAGCTGGGCAGCCGGCTTCACGGGCTTCGGGCGCTTGCGCCCTTCTTGCTCGTGTTCCTCGATCTGCTCGGCGATTGCGTCGGCGAGGACGGCGGCGAGCATCGGGGGGACGGCGTTGCCGACCTGGCGGCAGCGGGAGTCGACCGTACCGACGAAGCGGTACCGGTCGGGGAACGTCTGCAGGCGGGCGCCCTCCCGGATCGACAGCGCGCGGTCCTCGTAGGGATGCACGAAGCAGCCGGTCGTGACGTTGTCGAACTGTGTGGTGATGGTGTAGGCGGGCAGCGCGGGGTCGAGTCGGCCCAAGAGGTTGCTCGAGTCGGTCCGACGCATCCCGCGGAACCGGTCGGGGAGCAGGTGCCGAGGGATGTCCCGCCAGGTGCCCCCTTGTGGGACGTGCTCGATGAGGCGGCGGTGCTCCTCGCCGATTGCTGAGATCTCGTGGTCCCGGAGCACGGTTACGCCGCCACGCATCTGCCGGATGAAGGGCGTCGGGCGCACGTCCCGATAGGTCATGCGCGGGGCGCCGAGCCCCGTTCCGATGGACGGGAGGTCGCCGATCGCTTCCCAGCAGGTGAGGTGCCGCAGCAGACCGAGCTCTTGCCGTCGACGCTCCCAGATGTGAAGCGTGTCACGGCGCCACCCACCCAGGTGCATTAGTGGGGGGAACTCGAACGGCCGGTCGCCTTTGAGCCCGATGATGAACAAGCGGCGCCGACGCTGGGGGACGCCGTAGTCAGCCGCCAGCAGGATACGGGGCTCCGTCACCGCGTAGCCGAGTTTCCGGAATCCCTGGAGGATGGTCGCGCCGAACGCGCCCGTCTTCCAGTAGACCAGGCCGGGGACGTTCTCGATGAGGAAGGCCCTGGGTTGGAGCCGCTCCACGACGGCGAGCATGTGTGTCCACAGTCTGTTGCGGTCGTCCTCGGGGTCGTTCCAGCGGTCCTTGCGGGCCGTCGAGAAGCCCTGGCAGCTCGGTCCGCCGACCACGACGTCAACGTCACCGCCGGACTTGGCGGCGACGTCGTCGGGGGTCAGGGCAGTGATGGGGGCGTGTTCGACATGCGTGCCTTTGTGGTTGGTTGCGTAGCTTGCGCACGAATCGGCGTCCCAGTCGAGCGCAAACGAGACATCGAAGCCGACCTGCTTGAATCCCTCGGTCAGACCGCCTGCACCGCAGAACAGGTCGATGGCACGAAGACGCGTGGCGGCGTCGGGTGGTGACCTCATGCCCGAAGGTTAGCGCGAGGGGCTCACTTCGTCGAGTCCGACAGAGCATCGAAGCCCGGCCCGGCCGGAGACGGACGGCACCTCTACCTGACGAACCGGGGCAACTCGACCCCAGGCGAGTCGATGAAGACCGTGGCCAGGACGATGCAGGAGTAGGCGTGACCCTCCACTATGAGGTCATGAGCACACTCGAGCCCAGCGACGGGCTGATTCGGCTGGAAGAGCTAATCTCCCCGGATCTCCACCTCAGCCTTGACGGAGCGAGCCGGGCGGCCACGGTCGGCTGGGGGTTGTTCTTCACAGTCCTCCACCAAGTTGAGGCGATGCTGTACCTGCACCAGAAGGGGTGCTGCTTCGCCGCCGCACCCAACCGCCGTACCGCCGTCGAGTACGCCGTCTGCCTGGTGTGGCTCGCCGACGAAGGCGACCACGTCATCGACGTCCTCAACCGGAGACTGCGGAACAACCAGATCCAACTGGCGAAGCGCCTCCGCGAGGCCAGTCTGACGGAACGTTTCCCACAGGACGCCTACCAGGTTCTCATCGACACCGTGGCGACCGAGCTGCCGCCGGAGTCCGACGAGCGGCTGAAGTTCGATCAGTTGCTGGACGAGTACGGCTACAGCGCACTCAAGGCGTACTACCACGTAGAGTCGCGCTTCACCCACGGGTCACTGACGGCGAGTCAAGTCTTCGCGCGCGACAGCGACGAGGGTCTCCTCCTCGCGCAGCGCCCCCTATACCAGGAGCTGGTGCCCTGTCAGCAGTTCGGCCTCATGGTGCTCTTCGATGCCATGCTAGCCTTCAACACGCTGCTCGTCGGCAACCCCTGGACCGAAGCGCTGATACAGGTCGCCGCCGACCATGGCCTGCCAACGCGGCTGCCCACCCGCAAAGGTCGTCCCTGACACTGAAGTCCACGTAACTGTTCAGGGCTGTGGTGCTGCGCTGCGGCTGGCTTGACGGTGGGCCGGTTGCTGATGTAGCGGTGCACCCTGCCCATGGGCAAGCGGGCGTGACCGCTCGTTGTCCAGGAGGCCGCGATCTTGTCCCCCAATCTGGATCTGGAAGCCACCGTCGCGGTCCAGGCGATGGTGATCGACCAACTGCGGGAGGCTAACGCCAGACTGGCAGCGGCCAATGCCGCGTTGCAGGCCCGGGTCGCTGAGCTGGAGCGTCGCCTGGGCAAGGACTCCTCCAACTCCTCGCGGCCACCGTCGTCGGACGGGCTTGGCAAGCCGCCCGCGCGTCGGCGGGAGCGGCGCGGCGGGCGAGCGCCCGGCAAGCAACCCGGCGCGGCGGGCGAGCGCCCGGCAAGCAACCCGGCGCGCCGGGCGCGTACCTGGCCCAGGTGCCCGACCCGGACGAGGTCGTGGTGCACCGGCCGGTGGCCTGCGGCGGCTGCGGTGGGGATCTGACCTTGGCGCCGGTCACGGGGGTGGAGGCCCGGCAGGTCGTTGACCTGCCCGAGGTGCGGCTGTGGGTGCGTGAGCATCGGGCCGAGCGGCGCCGGTGCGCCTGCGGGCAGGTCACCGCCGGGGTGTTTCCTGAGCAGGCACGTGCGGCGGCGTGCTACGGACCCGGGGTCCGCGCGCTTGGGGCCTATCTGGCGGTGCAGCATCACGTGCCAGTCGAGCGGGCCGCGCAGGTGCTCGGCGATGCGCTGGGCGCCAGCGTGTCGGCGGGGACGCTGGCGGGACTGCCGGCCGAGGGCGCGGCCGGGCTGGGCGGGTTCGTTGATCGGGTGCGCGAGCAGCTGGCGGGGGCCGAGGTCGCCCACTTCGACGAGACCGGCGCCAGGGTGGCGGGCCGGCTGCACTGGGTCCACTCGGCGTCCACGCAGCTGCTGAGCTGGTTTACGGTGCATCCCAAGCGTGGCGTGGCGGCGATGGACGCCGCCGGGGTCCTAGCAGGATTCCACGGGGTGGCGGTGCATGACGGCTGGTCGCCGTACTGGCGCTACGACCAGGCCACCCATGCGCTGTGCGCGGCGCACCTGGGGCGGGAGCTGGAGCAGGCCGCGGAGGCGCCGGGGCAGGGGTGGGCGGCGGAGCTGGCCGAGTGGTTTGCGATCGCCTGCGCCCAGGCCGCCAGCGCCCGCGACGCCGGGGCCGACCGGCTGGCGGCCACCAGCTTGGCGGGCCTGCAAGACCGCTACGACCGCATCCTTGCCACCGGCCGCGCCGCCGTAGCTATTCAGCGAGAGCGGAGTGGTGTTGTCGCTGGTCAGCGGGAACGTTCACGCAACCGCGTGGCCCGTGACGAGGGTCGATGGCACGCCGTCGGCGTCAGCCAGGGCTGAGCGCGGGTGGCAG
>Ga0210378_10000083_pt1 | contig 41150 bp, 36 predicted proteins | sample PLM1_60_b1redo_FD_155465 | JGI IMG/M metagenome (GOLD analysis project Ga0210378, IMG submission 155465) | Groundwater sediment microbial communities from an aquifer in East River, Colorado, USA - PLM1_60_b1 redo | ecosystem: Environmental > Terrestrial > Soil > Riparian zone | place: USA: East... | reverse complement strand
CAGCCGCGCACCTCCCGGGTCGCCGGCGGCGCGATCCAGGCCTCCGGCAACCGGCCCATCCGCAACAGGTCGGCCAGATCCGCCGCATCCCGCGCATCATTCTTGACCCGCCGGTAGGAGAACATCTTCACCCCCAACGGGTGCGCCAAATGCACCTGCGCGCCCAGCTCGGCCAGCGTGTCCGCCGCCCAATACCAGCCGTAGGTTGCCTCCAGCACCACCTCCGGCGCCTCACCGGCGCGAGCCATCACATGCCGCAGACACTCCGGATCATTCAAGATCTGCACCGTCTCCAAGTGCTCGCCGGCCTCGGTCATCCGCACCAACACCGACCGCCGCCGATGCAGATCCATCCCCACAATCTGCCGACCCACGTACGCCTCGCTCACAGGGCCTCCTTCAAGTCGTGGACGTGAACACCCCGAGCATGAGCCGGGAGTCACGAGGAGCGGAGGCCCCGCTCCTTCATCGCATCAAGAAACCTTTCCTCCTGTCGGCGCCCCATGCATCGACTGCGGACTCGACCTGACATCGGCACATGAAGAAGATCGAGATCACTCCACATGCCAAGCAGGGGCGGAGGTCGACATGGCGTGCCGTTTCGGGTCGGCGGGGCTCACCGGTCTAGGTGTCGGGGCATGTGGGGGATTCGGGCAGGTAGGGCAGTGCGGTGATGGTGATGAACACCGATCGCAGCAAGCGGGTGCTCTCCCACTGCCACGTCCACAGGGTGGTGCTGACCTCGCCGGTGGTGACGGGCTGGTAGAGCCCGGCGAGCAGGCCGGCGAAGGTGAGGTGCACGCCGTCGTAGTCGGCGGCGACGATTGCTCCAAGTGGGGTCCAGGCCGTGGTCGATGCCGGCGGCCTCGATCAGGTGGGCGTCGCCGCCGGGGTGGGTACGCAGATCGCAGTAGCGCAGCACGAGGTCGTGCCAGTCCGCGGCGGAGTCGATCTCGTCGACGCGGGCGGTGGGTGCGACCGCCAGGCGTGCCTGGCGTACCGGGTAGACGGGGCTCCAGTCGCTGCTGCCGCAGGCCAGCTCCGCGTGGGCGCCGCAGCGGATGGCGGCGACGGCCGGCACCGGCAGCTCGTGGAGGTGGTGATGCCGGCCCGCGGCCTCTGCGCGTAGCTTTCCCACGCCTGGATCGGACCGGCCGGCACGGGCAGTATGATCGGGTCGTGCCGCGGATCGTCACGGCCGGTGAGCAGCAGCTGGGCGGTGCGGTGCAGCGGCACCGACCACCCGGCGTTACGGGGATCGGTGAGGACAATGCTGACCAGGGCCCGCAGAGCCCGGACCGCGTCCAGGACGCGGGCGCGGTGGGCCGCTGCGGCTCCGATCCACGGGTTGAGGTCGCGCAGCGCGGTGCTCGTCACTGCGGTCGCCGTCATCGGCTCGACCAGCCGGTCGGCGTCCAGCCCGCGGCGGGCGGCGAATACGAACATCGCCGATGCCGCCGGAGCCCGCCGGAATTCCTCGACGCGGCTGTCGACAGCACCGCTGCAGCCTGCACCCCCAGACCCTTGCGCTCCTCGGCACAACCGCAATGCTGCGCCAGACCGCGCCGCTCGCGGCATGAGCGGATGGCCTGGCCGTGCCCAGGTCTCTACGTCCTGAGCGAACCAGGTCTCAAGGGCTGGCTGGGTTACCCGGTAGCGGTTCTTATGGCGCCCTTAATAACGCCGCACAAATTTCGTTGCCGTGTTCCTTGATCGAGTGTCGAGGAGGCGGAGCGTCCTGCATTCGTGGTGTGGTCCCCGTTGTAGTGGCCGGTCCCTATCGCTAGTCGATCCAGACGCCTTGCTCCCGGATGAAGGCGTTGACGTCGGAGGTGTAGCCTTCCCAGCCGTCGTACCGAAAGCCCGCGCGTTGGGCCTCTCGGTCGATGGTATGGAGTGCGCTGGCGAAGTGTTGATCGTCGCCTGGGTAGATGATCTCGCGCATCTCGGGCTCACGAAGCAAGCGCTGTGCGGCGGGCTGCGTTCGTTGGGTGTAGAACCGAGCGAAATTCGGGAAGGTACCGCTCTTGTTGTCGCTGTCGGCCATGGCGACCAGGCCAGCGAGGAAGTCGAACTGAGTCAGGCCAGTGAGGATCTTCTCGTCTTCGGGTTCGACATCGGGTCGCAGACACTCCAAGCGCCGGGCCACGTTGCGAGCCAAGCTCAGCAGGGAGTCGAGAACTTCCTGGCTGCCGTCGCGCGGCGTCAGCAGTTCGGCGCGGCTGGCCATGGTCATCGCGTGCCGAAGCCACGTCGTGTAGATCTCGTGCATGTCGGGGTGCCGTCGAGCGACCAACTCCCGTATTGCCCGCCAGTCGTCACGCCGGGCTGCCAGCGAGCCGAGTGCCACCACCCGTTCGATGATGGCCAGCCAGAGCACCGCCGACTGGCGTGGCGGAGCGTTGATGATGGGGGGCTCATTCTCGAATCCGACACCGTAGATCGACACGAGTGTGTCGATGACCTGCCTAAACCACTCGAGACGGCCCAACTCCAGGAAAGTCGCGGCCAGGCAGATCAGGCGGTCGAGCAGCCCGGCGGCGCCCTCCTCGTCACCCGATCTGAATAGGGCACGTAGGTCCGGGACTGCTCGGCTCAGCAGCCTGCGCAGGGGGATGTCGTCGTTGGCGCGCAGAAGCTCGATCGCAGCCTCTACTAGCACCTCGGGTTCGAGAGCGAGATTGAACTCGACCGCAGGCCCCTGGGCGACCTGCTGTCCGGCGGCGCCGGCCCGGAGCTCGTCGGCGAGCCGCCGATAGCTCTCGGCGCGCTCGGCCTCCCACTTGTCTCGCTCGCGCTCGACTCGCTGGCGAATGACCTGTTCCAGGCCCTGATGATTCAGCCGGGCGCTCTGGGTTCCGTCGCGGTAGAACACTTCCCCTTCTCGGAACACAACCTTCGACGCCTTACCCGGCTGGTCGTACTGGCCGTCTGCCCGGAAGAACGCACAGCCGGCCGGGTTCGGAGCGACATGCACGAGCACGACCTGGTGACCGTCGACATCGTGGACCTGGGAGCAGATCTCCAGGGTGTCCGGCAGCCACTTCAGGAGCCGGGGACGCAGCCGCGCTTCGTCGAAGAGTTTCGCCTGCTCAACGGTCAGGTTACCCGTTGGCCTGCCCTGCCCGTCCACGCCGATGACGAGGAATCCGCCGCGTACCGACATGGCGCCAACGTCCTTGGCGAGCTCTACCTGATCCCGCTTCTCACCCAGGTCGCAGTCCGATTTGAAATCGAGGGTCGGGTACTCGCTCTGCAGCGCGAGCAGCTCCCGCAGCTTCTCACGGTTGATGACGGGCTCGACCACCACGGGATCATTGGGCTGCAACTGCGCCATCCACCGAGGATACGGCGTCGCACATTCTTGGAGCCTCTTTGGTGGGTGGTCGGCATCGCGGGCGGCATGACCGTGCGTTGCCAACCGTGGCCGAGGTGCTCGCGGCGCTGGAGGCGACAAGCGATCGCAGGCATGAGAGTGCGTTCGAGGGGTCGTCGTAGATTGGCGCTAACCTCCGTGGGGTGACGCCATCAAAGCCGCTCGATCGCGAGCCACGTTTGGAGGACGTCTTCGGGGACCAAGCTGCACTTGAGGCTCATGTGAACGAGTGGCAAGTTAGCGAGGCCGTGCCCGACGACATGGCACGGGTTCTGTGCCTGGCGCGATCAATTCTGGTTCACTCGTACGTCGATCGTGACTTCGCTTCGCACTCGTGGCCGTGACGTGGGTCTTGCTTGCTACAGAGGCTTGCCTAGATGTCTGCCTCGGCGGACAGGGCAAATACGGCTTCAACCGCATGATCAAGCACGCAATTGAATGCGGCTTGATCACGCCTGAGGAGTCCGCTGCGTTGAACGATGCTCGCAAGCTTCGCAACGTTATCGTGCATGGTGCGCTTCTTCCAAGCTTCGCACCTTCGTCGGCCGTTACCATGGTCAAGGCAGTCCATGATGCCGTCTCGGATATCTATCGTCGCGCGGCGGCCAGACAATGCTGATCATCATCGTCCGCATCCCGACGGCACGTACGGCTCGCCCGGGCTCCTCGCTAGATCGTGTGGGTTTGGTCGGCGTGGCGGCTTGATCGGCGGGCTGGTGATCTCTTGACTGCGTGACCGTCGGTGACGGTTGCGTGGTGGAGGTTGGGTGTGGACGGGCTGGAGTTGTTCACGGCGGCGCTGGGGTTGGGCGAGCCGTGGCGGGTGAGCGGGGTGGACTTCGCCGAGGAGTCGGGCCGGTTGGATCTTCAGGTGGCCTACCCGCGGGGCGCCCGGTTCCCCTGCCCGCAGCCGGGGTGCGAGCAGGATCGGTGCCCGGTGCACGACACCGTGGACAAGACGTGGCGGCACCTGGATTTCTTTCAGCACAAGGCGTTTCTGCACGCTCGAGTGCCGCGGGTGCGCTGCCCGCAGCACGGGGTGCGGCTGGTAGCGCTGCCGTGGGCCCGGCCGGGTTCGGGATTCACGATGCTGTTGCCAGGCGCTGGTGTTGACCTTCGCCACAGCCATGCCGATGAGCAAGGTCGCCGCGAGCGTGCGCGAGCACGACACCCTGGTGTGGCGCATCGTGGAACATCATGTGCACGCCACCCGGGCACGAGAAGACTTCTCCGCGGTGCGCCGGGTCGGGATGGATGAGACCTCCGCCCGCAAGGGACAGGACTACATCAGCCTGTTCGCCGATCTGGACGCCGCCCGGGTGCTGTTCGCCACCGAGGGCCGCGACGGCGACACCGTCAAGCGGTTCGCGGCCGACCTGGCCGCCCACCGCGGCGACCCGCGGCAGGTGCACACGACCAGCTCGGACATGAGCACCGCCTTCATCGCCGGCATCACACAGCATCTGCCCAACGCCGCGATGACCTTCGACCGCTACCACCTGGCGGCCAAACTCTCCGAAGCCGTCGACGCCGTGCGCCGCGCCGAGGTCGCCACCCGACCGGAACTCAAGCACACCCGCTGGCTGTGGCTGAAGAACTGGGCCAACCTGTCCGCCCGCCAGCGCCGCGAGCTGCAGCTGTTGCTGCGGCCCTCGGCGCAGCTGGCCACCGCGCGGGCGCTGCGCTGGCGCGAGGACTTCCAGGCCTTCTACGACCAGCATCCCAGCTACGCCGCCGAGTACCTGCGCAGCTGGTGCGCCGGCGCCAAACGCAGCCGCCTGCAACCGATCAAAGACTTCGTCGACCTGGTCCGACGGCACTGGGACGGCATCCTGGCCTGGCACCACAGCCACGTGTCCAACGGACTACTCGAGGGCACCAACTCGCTGCTCCAGGCCGCCAAAGCCCGCGCCCGCGGCTACCGCACCAAGAACAAGATGATCACCATCGCCTACCTCATCGCCGGCAAACTCCCACTACCCACCGTCACCAACCCCAGCCCGGCATAGCCCAGCAGTCACTACGTCACCCTACGTAACCCCACACGAAGTAGCGAAGAGCCCTCGCCCGACAAGACGTAACACTCCTCGCGGCAATAGCGGATGTTCCGGCTGCGCTTCTTGATCACTGGCCGGATTGTGGCTGTCGTGCTGCAAGGTAACCTGTCCCATGCTCGCGGGGTTCCCGACACCCACACGGTCGGGAACCCCGGCGTTAGTTGCTACAGTCATTCACCAAACCTGACAGGTGCCCGTCAGGTTTGTGACGTGAATTTGCTGACCGCCAAGTACCTTGTACCAGGCTGGACCGCCGAGTTGCTGTACAAACGCCACGGTCGCCGTGCAGCCGGCCGGCACGTAGAGCGCATCGGCGTCCACCACGCCGATTCCCACTGAATTTTGGCCAGGCATGAGGATGTGCCATGTTAGGGGCCACTGTGGGGTATTCCAAGCACCCAAGTTGTCCGAGATGCGGAGATTGTAAACATCGTCATCGTTGTAAACGTGTCCGCACAACTTGCCGCTGCAGTGAAGCTGTATGCCGACTGGTGCTGCGGAGTCGGCCAGCCGCCCATCTTGACCTCGCCCGGGCATTCCAGCCATTTCGTGCGCGTTCGCTGCCGTGGATGGCAGCAGCAGACCGGCGAGCAGCAGTCCCATCGAGATGATCAATCGTTTCACGTGATCCGTCCCCAATATCCACAGTGATTAATTGCCTGTCGGATATAGCCGTGACGGCAGCGTCACCGCGGCGGCCAAATCCAACCAACAAGATGCAAGCCGCACATGGTTTGATACAGATTTACCACTATCGGGTGAATCCACAGACCTTCCGGGGCATTAGATCTGGCCCTACTGACGTTTCTGTGGGTGCCAGTTCGTGATCAGCTAGGGCGCACGCCGTGTCCTGTCGGTGGCGGTCAGCCCGGATGGACGACGGCTGATCTCCGGCGGCAGCGACCGGGCGCGAGTCTGGGACGGCGACGCAGGTCAGCAACTCTCGGCGCCGGCAACGGTCAGCTGAGGTCGCCGCGTCCACTGGCAGAGTTGAACAACGACGAGCCGAGCGTGGACGACCAGCTCGGCGTCGCCTCGGATGTTGACACCCTCGCCGCGCTGATCGCCGCGGCCAGCGAGCAGGCTCCGTTCGCGATCGCCGTGCTGGGGCGTTGGGGTGCCGCCAAGTCCAGCTTCATGCGGCAGATGAAGAAGCAGATCAAGGCGCTGTCGGAGTTGTCCGAGAAAACCCTGGTCGCAGTGTGTTCCTCGGCGCCGTCCGGCGGGTGCGGTTCAACGCCCGGCACGACAGCGATGACCATTTGTGGGTGGACCTGGTTGAAGGGCTGTTCCGGACCTTGCGGCCACCTGAGCCCGGATCTTCGCCTGATCTGGACAGCGTGCGGCACGAGCGCGAACAGGCCGGGGCTGAACTCGACCGGGCTGACAGCCGAGCGAGACCGGGTGGGCCTCGGCCAACGTGACCTGGCGGCCGCACCGCGCGGCACGGGACGCTGGGACTGGCTGTTACACCCGTGTGCCTTACCTCGCCGTGCTACATGCCCTGCTCACCGCCGAGGGACGCGACCTACACGCAAGCCGCCGTGTCCTGACCACCTGGCTAGCCGTCCCCGCCGCAGGGCTTGTCGCAGGGGTCGCCGGCGCCGTGATACTGCGATCCTGGATCGCCGCAGCAGTCCCCATGGCGACCGTGGCTATGGGGTTCGTCGCGAAGACCACTGCGTCGGTCTCCAGGCTCCGAGGCAGCCTGGGGTGGGTGCGGTCCCGTCTCGAGGACCGGCACTCCCTGCTCGATCAGGAACTGCTGCGTGCACGGGCCAGACTCGCCACATCGACGCGGCCGAACACGTGCTGGCCTTCCTCTGTGATGCCCAGCGCGACTCCCGCTACGAGCAGTACCGTGGCCTGCTCGGCCGCATTCATCGCGACCTGCTGGAATTGAGCGAGCACCTGAAAACGGCCCGCGCCGAGTGGGCCGCCAATGGCAGCCAAGGAAAACCGCCGCTGCAGGGCACCGCGCTCTACATCGACGACCTCGATCGCTGCCCGCCACGCCCGGTGGTGGACGTGCTCGCGGCGACACACCCGCTGCTGTCCCTGCCGCTATTCGTGGTCGTCGTCGCGGTCGATACAATGCATATACAAGATCGACGGAGGTGCACGCTCATCGGCAGTTGAGTGAGTTCGGCAATGGGCACGGTAGCTGCTGTTGCCGCACGGGGCCCGCCAGCGCGAACGAACCCAACCAGTGCCGAACCTCGCCAGGCCCCGACTCGGCGGCGTATCCCAACGTTCGTCGGAGCCTGGTAAATCAGCCCGAGGTGGCTGCAGCATGCAAGGTCGGCAGGACTGTTGCCGCTGATCGGCCGTAGCGGTAGTGGGCAATGACGGCCGCACACCATGGCGCCCATTGGCCGGACAGGGACAGCGGCTCGCTCCGCAGGAACGTCATGGTTAGCTGGTTTCCGTTGAGATCGAGGCCGGTGATGGTGTCGTAGTTGAAGTTCAGCCACCGTGGCCCGTTTGCCTCGGCGATTTCGCACCACAAGCGCCGAGTGGTCACGACGGTGCGGATCAGCGACGCTTCCTGCCATCGGGTCGTGATCGCCCGGCGGAGGCGGCGCCGTGCGCGGGCACGAACCACGAGGCAGCCGAGCAGGTAGCCGATGAGGAAGTGCGGTGAGCCGACGACGATCGCGCCGCCAGCTGCGATCTGGGCCGCCGGACCGGCGTAGTAACGGGCATAGCTCATGTCGATGCCTGATGAGCGTGAGAGGACGCCGACAACGTATTCGCCCAGTTCCGGCGTAAGACCTGGAATCGGCGCGTCGACGGGCAGGAGGCGGCCGTTCGTCATGAGATGCGCATGCACCGACACGGCCTCGGGCCAGGCTCGTTCGTTAGCTTTCGGCGAACGGGTTACGGCGACCATGAGCCAGACGATAGCGCGTACTTCGCCCCGAATCCATGCCCAATACTTTGGTCGGCCCGGCCAAAGGCCAGGCCTGAAGCACCTTAGGCCATACGATTTCCCAGTTCGTTATTGCGTGCGACCTGCGGGTTTGGGAGGCTAGCACAACGCTGATGCGGACACGATTTCCAATCGTGCGCACTAGGCCACTATGCGAATCCTCCGCCGGAGATCCTAGCGGCAGCCTCTGACCAGGCAAAACCGCTGGTCACGGGAGCAGCGCGAGGCTCCCGGTCTCGCATGCTGAGACGCCGCTGCCAGGTTCGACGCGAAGCGCCCAGTTGCCCGGTACCTGGGCATGGGCTCGCCGGCGCCGACGAACAGCACAGCTGCCACCGGGCCTGGCCGGCGTCACGCCACTGGCGCTGCCGCCGCCGCACCGATGTACTGGGAGTGGCCGGCGACCGAGCAGGATCACGGATCATGAAGCTGATTCCCATCGACGATCTCGACACTGCCGTAGCAGCAGTGGAGTCGGGCCGGCTGGTAGTCCTGCCGACGAGGCGCTGGTACATGATCTGTGCACCCGCCGGCGACCGCGAGGCCTGCGATCGCGTATTCGCCGGGAAGGGCCGGGCTCGGTCGAAGTCGTTGGCCCTGGTGGTGCCCGATCTCGCCGCCGCGGACGATCTGTTCATCGTGAACTCGCCCGCCCGCCGGCTGGCCGCAGCGTTCTGGCCGGGTGACCTCGCCCTGGTCCTGCCCTGGCGTAATGTCCGGTCCGGCCACGCGCTGGAATCGGTCGGTGTGCCCGGCGCGCTCGTGACCGTGGACCCCGGGCCGTTGGGAATGCTGGCCGCCCGTAGCCGGGTACCGATCGCGGCGACGACCGCCAGCATCTCCGGCGGCAACAGCATCGACACACCTGGACCTGCCATCACGCCGGCCGAGGTGGAGCGGTTCGTGATCGAGACCGGCACCGACGTCGCCTATTGCGTCGACGGTGGCATCTGCCCTCTCGTCCACCACCTGACCGTGGTGGACTGCACGGGGGACGAGCCGAAGGTGGTCAGACCAGGCGTCGTGCACGAGCGTGCGATCCAGATGGCGGTCCGTGGGGTCGCACCGTTGCCTGTCGAGGGCGAGTCAGGTCCTGCGTGACGTGTCCCACGGGTGTCCGCCAACGGGGCACCGACCGGTGCCGCGCCGGTCGACCACCCGGCGGGCCGGCGGGCCGCGGGTGGACAATGGGCGCGGCGGACTCCAGCCTGGATGCGTCGATGGTCGCCGGTGATTCGCCGAATCGGGGAGGTTTCCGGTGGAGGTTTCACCCGGCGTCCGGGTCTCTACGGCCGTCCTCACGCGCCCAGCATGGAAAGCCCGGGTCGACGAGCTGCGGTCGGCGAATCCCGACCTCGACGTGGACGTCGTCCTCGATCAGAGCTCGGACGGCTGGCGGGTGTCGCCGGACGCTGACCGAATCGCCTGGAGTCGGGTGCCGGCGGACGCGACACACCATCTGGTTCTGCACGACGACGTGGTCCTGTGTGCCGATTTCGGAGCACGCCTGCGGCAAGCGCTCGCGGTGGCGCCGGCCGGCGTGAACTCCCTGTTCGCCGACCGGGGCAGCGACACGGCTCAGGCCGTCAGGCTGGCGACGCTCACCGGGGGATCCTGGACACCGGTCGTCGATGCCGTGGTTCCGGAGCGGGCGTTGCTCATGCCGGCAGTCGAGGCGCGGCGCTACTGTGAATTCGCGCGGCGAAACCGGGACGCTCGGCGCAGCACGGTGCTGGAGGAATTCCTCGTCCACCGCCGACTGACGGCCTACGTCTCGGTCCCGGATCTGGTCGACGTCCGGCGGACGGTGGATCCGGACCTCGACGAGCTGTTGCACGGCTCGGCCGGAGCAACCGTGTCATCGTGCGCCGGTGACCAGGCCGGTGGCGATTTCCGCAACGACGTCGTCGCGCCGCCGGCCATCGCGGTCCTCGGCGTCGGTGGCTTCGACGCGTTCTGTCACTACGTTCCTCTCGTGCCGGGGACGCACTCACGGACCTCGATGGGGCATGAGGTTCTGATCACCCTCGGTGTCTCGATGGAGGAGCTGGCAGAGGGCTTCGCCATCGATCTCGACTACCACCCCGAGGTCACCGACCTCGACCTCGGCAAGAGCCTGCTGTTCCAGCTCTGGGCCACGTTGTTCATCCAGGGCGCCATTGCTCGTGGCTGCGCCGGCGACGGCGGTGTCGAGCTGTTCGACGCGGCCCTGGCCGAGCGGCCGATGGTGCGCGCGGCGCTGGCGACGTTTGTCGGCGGGGCCCTTCGCGGGACGCTCTCGTCGGCATTGCTGTCCCACGTGTCCGAGAAGACGACTTCGTTCTGTGTCGCCTCGATGCGCAGCGGCTTCGCGGCGCTCGACAACTGGCCCGATCTGCGTGCCTTGTCCAGGCCCGACGAGCACGTCATCCGGCCGCGTTGGAACGTCAGCCGGCCGTCCGACGAGGACTCGACGATGTCGTCGGGGTCGATGCCTGACGACGACGGCTACCGACGGTCGCCGGTTCGCCCTCCACGTGAGGGTCAGGCGCCGTAGAGCCGGGATCGCGCCCGCCCGCTCAGCGGGCCGCGTGACCGCTGAGTCCCGGATCGAGCCCCGCGCCGCGACGCAGGCCTGCCAGGGTGGCGGCATCCGGCCGGTAGGCGTAGAGCACCTCCCGGTCGGTGTCGATGCACTGGATGGGGCCGGCCAGCGCCGCCGACGTCGTGCGGTCGACGACGACGAGGTTCTCGGCGGACGCCCGCCGTGGCAGCTGGGCGAGCACCTCCGACACGTTGTCGTCGTCCACGTTGATCCAGGTGAAGGCACGCGGTCCGGGCAGCCGCCCGGCGAGGGCCCGGGCCGCGAACTCGAGTCGGCGCATGCTCTCCAACCAGTCGATACCGCGGTCGGCCGGGTCGAACGCGCGCCCGACGATGGCCTGGACGGCGACCTCGGCGGCACCGTGGTGCCGGTCGATGAAGTGCGCCAGGTTGCGGCGCCACTCGGTGAACAGCCCGGGAGTGACATGGCGGTGCCGCTGGTAGGCGACCGCCTTGCGGTTGTAGGCGAAGGCGAGGCCCGCCCGACGCAGCCGGTATCCCAGCTCGCAGTCTTCCAGTCCCCAGCCTCGAAAATCCTCATCGAACCCGCCGACGGCGAGCAGGTGCTCACGGCGTATCGACACGTTGCACGTGAACATGTGGTGCCAACACGTCTCGAGGTTGTTGAGGTTCTCCGAGAACTCGGCGAACACGTCCTCGCGACCATCCCGGCGAACGACGGGCGGCGGGGCGTGCCCTTCGGCGAGCGCGGTGAGGACGTGCGCGCCGTCGCCGAGGTCGTGGCGGAGACCGACGACCACCAGGTTGTCGCGGTAGTGGTGGAAGCGGACGTGCTCGGCGACCAGCTCCGGGCACGTGACCTGGTCGGCGTCGAGCAACAGGACGAGCTCGCCGGTTGCGGCCACTATCCCGGCGTTCCGCGCGGTGACGCGACCCGACCTCGCGGTGCGCGGTATGAACAGGTACTCCGGTGCGAGGGTGGCGTCGAAGCGCGCGACCACGTCCCTCGTCGTGTCGGTCGACCCGTCGTCGACGACGATCACCTCGAGGGAGTCGGCCGGATCGAGCCGGCCGAGCGTGAGGCAGGTGAGGAGCTGCTCGAGCTGCCGGCCGACGTTGTAGGACGTGACGACGACGCTGACCCTCATGTCGCCGCGGCCGTGGACATCGCCGGGCGACCGAGTGCTCCCAGCTCGGGCCAACGGTCGGCCGCCACGAAGCCCGAGCCCATCGACGCGACACAGAAGGGGCTCAGCCGCGCCGCGGTCCGGCGAATGGCCTGACGCGGCTCCATCTTGCGGAACGCGCTGGCCGCGAACGTGCTGAGCGCGATCCGGGGCCACGGACTGCGGTCCAGCGCCGCCGCGAAGCTGTCGCAGTCGGCCCGGCTCGTGATCTCCCTGGCGATGATGCCCTGGACGTACATCGTGATCCAGAACTGGAACAGCAGGCTGTCGGAAAACCCTCCGACGACGTCCTCGGGGCACCGTCCTCGATCGCGCGAGAACTCGGCGAGCAGATCGGACGGGCGCATCCCGCGGGCCATGAGGACCTCGTGGGCCGGCGTCATGGTGGGTGGCTCGTTACCGACACCGAGGCGCTCGTAGTTGCTAAGCGTCGTGAAGTCGCCGAGACACAGGTGCGCCACGGCCGGTGGCGCCACGACACGTTCGCTGAACGCCGGACCGATCTGCGCCGAGTCCGGAAACACGGTGGCATTCCGGACGCCGAAGAGCAGGTCGTTCAGCAACACGCTCTGGGTGGGCCGGTGCTGCACCATGTTGGGAATGGCGACATGGGTGGTGAGCCCGCGCGCCGCCAAGTATTCCGCGATGGCCCGATTGTCGGGCTTGGAGCCGGGATAACTCGCGGCGAAATCGCCGAAGCCGCGGGCGACCGCGGCCGCCATCACCAGGGCCTGCGTGGGCACCCAATTATCGATGACCGGAGTCCACGACGCCCCGGCCACAGCGGCCAGTCGCACTGCCTGGGCGGTGGCCATCGTCCAGTTCGAGAACAGCGCCACCGCACCAGGAGGCGCCATCGACAGCGCCCGCAACACGATCGTGCGAAAGTCTCGGCAGAGCTGGACGTCCTCCTGGAGCACCAGGTGATGCGTCGCGCCGGAACGGACCTGACTCCAGGCGCGTATGGCGGTGCGCAGGGTGGAGCCCTTGTCCTCCGGATCGGGATCGTAGACGATGTCGATCTGGAGTTCAGGATGGCGCCGGCACAATTGTTCGGCCTGCGCCCGCCGAGATGGATGCGCCATCACCACGGTCGACAATCTGACCGCGGAATTCGGCATGGTCATCCTCGACACACCTTCCACGTGCCTGCCGGGGCCGCGGCCAGTAGCTGCCGCGTCCCATCCGGATTCCTTGGAGAGGCGTTCGATTGTTGCGTAAGGTCGGCGCGGCGCGCAAGCGGGCCGGTCCGCTGTCGATGATCGATCGGCGAGCCGGTGGCGCGCCGAGCACCGCCACCCGAGGAGGTCGACAGCACCGTGAGCGGGCCGCGAGATGCCGATGTCGTGCATTGCGCGTACGACGGCGGGACGGGCAGTGGGAGTGCCCCGCTCACCTGGGCCCAACGCTTCATGTGGGACGTGATCCAGGCTGCCGGCGTCGAGCCGGCCGAGTTCGACTTCATCGTGGTCCGGGAATTCCCCGTGCCGATCGCCGTCGATGCCGCCGTGGATCTCCTGCGTCGTTTCGTGCTGCGCCACCCGGTGCTGCGCCTGGCGATCTCGCAGCCGTCCGGTGGGGATCCGGTGCAGCAGGTGAGGGCGTCGGGGACGCTGCTCGTGCAGGTGCTGCACGGCCCGGAGCCGGCCGCCGCCGACCTGCGGCCGCTCATCGCGGGCACGACCGCGACCGAGGTCTGCCGGCCGCTGATCGTGCTCGAGCACGATCACGTCGTGCTGGTGGCCCTTCGCATCAGCCACCTCGCCACGGACGGCGGAGGCGTGCGGTTGCTCACCGAGGATCTCACCGCCGTGCCGGTCTACGGCGACGCGGGCGAGGTCGTGCCGACGCCGTCGCCGGTGGACCTGGCGCGCTTCGAGACCTCCGCCGACGGCCTGGACGTTCAGCGGCGGTCGACGGATCTCGGCGCCGCGACCTATGCCGTCTGCCCGCCGACCATGTGGCCGCGCCAGCGCCGATCCGCGGAGCGGGAACGCTTCTGGTACGGCGAGCTCCGCTCCTCGGCGCTGCTGGCCGCCATGGACGCGCTGGTCCGCGCCAAGCGCCTGCGCCGGGTCGGCATTCTCACCGGCGCCATCGCGGCCGTCGCCGCAGCGGCCGCCGGGCTGGACTCGGCGCTGCTGTTCACGATCTCCGGCAATCGGATCGACCCGGCCTGGCGGGCCTATCCCGGCCAGCTGTCGCAGGAGGCGATCCTGCACGTGCCACTGCGCACGACACTCGACGAGACCATGCAGGCCGCCATGGTGCAGACGATGCGCTCGCTGCAGGCGGCGCGCTACGCACCAGCGGCGATGCAGGCCGTCTGCCGAGCGGCCGAGTGGGACCGCGGCGTGCACTTCGACAAGCTGGGTTCAGCCATCGTGCTGAATCTGCTGATGGGCGAGTCGGCTGGGCGCGATCCCGCGGTGGCGAGGCCGACCACGTTCGCCTGGACCGGCACGACGGACCGGGAGAACCTCGGTCTCTATCTCGACGCCTTCGAGGCCGATGCGGAGTTCGTGCTCGGCGTTCGGCTCGACACCGCGTTGCTGTCGCCGGCCGAGGCGGAAGCGTGGCTGCGTGCGATCGAATGGGCCGTCGTCACCGACGTCACGACCACGGTGACCATTGCCGACGTGCGCGCCCACGTGCGGGCGTTCCGCGAGCAGGACGCCGCGGACGACATCATGGCCTCCGGCTGCGCGCGGGTGGTGGCGTCGGTGACCGGCGCCGACGCGGTCCACGTGCAGGTGGTCCCACGGGACGACGGCCGCCACGACCACCTGTGCTACCTGGTGAATCCACGGTGGGCGGCGACGCCCGAGCAGGCACACCCTGGCGTCATGGCGGCGCTTCCCGCCGCCCAGCCGGCGGTCGCGCCGTCGCGGTACGTCATCGTCGCCGAGGCGCCGACCGAGCCGGCGGACGACGCCGCGTGGTCGCAGCTGCCGGTGGTGGCGTCCGGCAGCGGGCGGTGAGCCGGTTCACGGCCGGAGCAGGCGCTTGGCGAGCTCCCCGACGGTGCGCGTGGTGAGCATGACCTCCGGGTCGACGGCGATCGAGAACTCTCGCTCGATGTCGGCGTCGAGCTGCAGCAACTGCAGTGAGGTCAGACCGAGGGCCATCAGATCGTCATCGGCGGTGGCTCCCTCGACGCCACGGGCCCGCACGAGCTCGAGCAGCCGTTCGACGCCCGTGCATTCGTCCACAACGGCATCGTAGTGCCGTCTCACAACGCGCCGGGAGTGGTCGGATCGGTGAATCGAGCGACCGCACGGAATGATCTTGTCAGCCGGCGGCGCCGGATGCCGGTGCTTGTGCCGAGCGCGGCGCCGCCGGCATGTTGTACGTAGGTTGCGATGTGGACGACGACCCCTGCCAGCCGGTAACGGTGCTGTGCCGGACCAAGGCCATACAACCAGGGAGGTATCGTATGACCAGCGTCGATGGTGGGATTTACCTATGCGCCAGCCGAATGGCACTCGGCGAACCGGTCAAGTTGGGTGATGTCGAGGACGTGGCTGCCGGCGGCGCGGTCGACCGTCTGGTTCAAGAAGGTCTCGCATTTGCCCGGATCGCATCCGGTGGGAGTCGTGACCTCGTCCGACACAGCCTCGAGGCCACGCTTGCTGCGTCTGCGTCCCGCCCCGACGCGGTGGTCCATTCGACGAGCACTCGTTGGGACGACGTCGCCGAGGTCGTCGTCGACGTGGGTCTGGCGACCGTGCCCACCATCGGCGTCACCGGCAACGCCTGCGCGAACTTCGCGCCCGCCCTGCGAGTGGCGCGGTCGTTGCTGGTGAGCGAGGGCGATGTGCGCTCGGTGGCGATGACGTTGGTCGACGACGCCGGCGACCGCCCGCGTCTCATGGCCGACGAGATCGGCGTGCTCAGCGATGGTGCGGCGACCTGCCTGGTGATGAGTGACCGGCCAGTGAGCGGTTGGGCCGTGACCGGTCTGGAGACCGCGACCGAATGGCGCCTGGCCACCGACCACGACGCCGACGATGTGGCCGACGCCGCCGCGACCCACTCGATGAACAGCCAGATCAAGAGAGCCATCCAGCGCATCGAGGCCGGTGCGTCGACACCGATGAGCGAGTACGACATCGTGCTGACGAACAACTACACCTGGTCTTTGCTGGAGGCGTTCGCCCAGATCATCGGCGTACCCGTCGATCGGATCTACGACGACAACCGCGGCGACGTTTCGCACTGCTTCGGCGCCGACCCTCTCATCGATCTGGCGACCATCGAGCGAATCGACCCGCCCAGCGGCGCACGCGCGATCGCCCTAGTCTGCGGGCCGGGTGTGTGGAGCCTGATCTCCCTCGAGCGACTGTGAATCGCACAGGCGTCTCGGCGCCAGCCGGGATATGGCCAGCGCAGGAGAGGAGGTGTGCGCATGTCGAAAGTGATGTTCATCAAGGCCCTCATCAAGAAGGACAAGTAAGGCCGACGACGGACGGCTGCGGCTCCGGCCGCAGCCGTCCCGAGGGAGGAGAGCCGGATCGCCGTGCTGGGACATCGCGAGGCGCTCACCAAGATCGTCGACGGTGACGCCGAGTTCCATCGCGTGCCGGACGTGTTCTACCGAGCGGCCGCCGGATGTGCCGAACCGGTGCTTCGACTGGACGACGGCGGGCCGTGGTGGTGTTGCTCGTTCGCCGCGGCCACCGAGGTGCTCGACCGATCAGCGGTGTTCGGCATGGGTGGCACGCTGGCGACGCGGACCACGCCGGGCGATCTGGCCCAGCACTGGCTGGAGCTGGTCGACGGGGAGTCGCACCGGCTCCAGCGCCGCGTGGTGCAGGTGGCGATGAGCGAAGTGGCGCTGGCCGCGTCGCTGGACCGGACACTGGGCGGTCTGGACCTGCCGGCGTCGTGCGATGTGATGAAGGACCTGGCCGAGCCGTTCTGGCGCCGGTTCCAGGCCGACTGGCTGGGGCTGGCCGAGCCGCACCTGACCGAGCTCGTCGAGCGGATCCCGGCGCTGCTGGCCGTCGTCATGGACCTCGAGCGCGGGCCCGAGGACGAGCAGACCGCAGCCGAGGCGGCCGCTACGCTGGCTCGGTTGATCGGGGACGGATGCGGCACTGGTGGCGTCATCGGCGCGCTCGTCGCGCTGGGGCTCTCGCCGACCCAGGTCGCCGCGCACGTGGTGAACCTCGTCGTGGACATGAGCGTGATCCCGGCTGGGCTGGGGATCTGCCTGACGCGCATCATCGACGACCCGCAGGCCCGCCGGGACGCCGCGGTCGCCGACCGGCTCCCGCTGGTGATCGACGAGTGCCTGCGCCTCGATCCGCCTCAGCTGCTGCTGGTCCGCAACGCCATAGCGGCCGTCGAGCTGGGTGGCCACACGATCTGCCCGGACGATCAGGTCATCGTCGTCGTCGGCATGGCCAACCGCGATGCCGGCTTCTTCCCCGATCCGCATGCGTACCGTCTGCGGCGGCGAACCGCCCTGAGCTTCGGGCTCGGGCGGCACAGCTGTCTGGGCCGGCGCACGTTCGGGCTGGTTGCCGAGGCCCTGGTCGGTTCGCTTCTGCGGCGCAACCCCGGCCTGCACCGCGCGGGTGAGTCGGCGCACGCCACCCAGGTCGGGATCCGCAGCATCGAGGCGCTGCCCGTTCGGTTGGCGGCTGCGTGAGTCCCGGTGAGTCCCGCCATCCACACCCGTCGACGTGAGCGCGAAGTGCTCGCAAGGCGATGAGACCGAGGAGGTATCCGCTGTGTCGGGCACAGCCATCGAAGTCGACGACGTGACCCGAACGTTTCGCACCCGCCGTACCACGGTCACGGCGTTGCGCGAGGTGTCGCTGACCGTTGCGGAGGGGACCGTGGTCGGGCTGCTCGGGTCCAACGGCGCCGGGAAGACGACCCTGACGAAGATCATCGGCACGCTCCTGCTGCCCACGTCCGGCAGGGTGCGGGTCTTCGGGCATGACGTGGCCCGCAGCCCGGCCGCGGCGCGGGCCGTGACCGGCCTGGTGTTCGGTGGCGACCGTGGCCTCTACGGCCGCCTGACCGGCCGGGAGAACCTGGAGTTCTTCGGCATGGTGCGCGGTGTGCGGCGGCGGGAGTTGCGGGACCGCGTGGCGCACATGCTGGCCGAGACCGGACTCGCCGACGCGGCCGACCGGCCGGTGGAGACCTACTCCAGGGGCATGCGTCAGCGGCTGCACGTGGCGATCGGGATGGTCGCGCGCCCGCGTCTGCTGTTGCTCGACGAGCCCACCGTTGGCCTGGATCCGGTCGAGGCGGACCGCCTGCGCAGAGCTGTCGGCGAACTCCGCGACTCGGGGGTCACCGTCCTGCTCACCAGCCACTACCTGCTCGACATCGAGCAGTTGGCCGACCGGGTGGTGCTGCTGCGCGAGGGGGTGATCACCACCGACATGACCCTCGCCGAGTTCAGCCGGACCGCGGGCTACTCGGCCGTCGTCACAGTTCGCGCCCGAGGAGCCACGCCTGCCGAGTTGGCCTCGGCCGAGGGCGGGCTGACCCTGCTCTCGCTGGAGTACGACGGTCCACTATGGACCGCCCGGCTCCGGGTGCGGGACTGGGACGCGAACTCCATGGGGCAGCTGAGCCGGATCCTGGGCGCGGCGACCGTGCTGGACCTGGTCGTCGCACCCGTCCGGCTGGAGGATCTGTACGCCCAGGCGACCACCATGCCCGGGCCGGTGGTGCAGCATGACTGAGCGGTTGGCGAGCATGGCCTGGGTCGTCTGGGCCGCGATGCGCAGCCAGCGTCGAGCCATGCGCGGCAACCCGTTCAACATCCTGCTGGGCGTCGCGCAGCCGGTGGTGTTCCTCACCGTCACCGCCGCGGCGTATCGCGATCCCACCGCCGACGAGCTGTCGCGGCTCGCCATCGGCGTCGCGCTGACCGCCTTGTGGGGCAGCACCATCTGGGCCGCGGGCGGCATCCTTCGCCGCGAGCACGGCGAGGGCACGCTCGCTGCGATGATCACGGGCGTGCGCTCCCCGTACCTCATGCTGTTCGGCAAGTCGCTGGCCGCCACCACGATTTCCAGCCTCTTCATCGCGGGAAGCGTGGCGGTCTCGGCGTGGCTGCTGGGGCTGCCGCTTCGGGTGGGAGCGCCGTGGTGGACGCTGCTCGGCGTGCTGCTCGCCGTGGTCTCGGGGACGGCGCTGGGCATGCTGCTGTCCTGCCTGTTCCTGGTCACCAGGCACGGCTGGGCGTGGTCGTCGGCGCTGATGTACCCGGTGTTCATCGTGGGCGGGATGATGCTGCCCCTGCCGTACCTGCCGGTGCCGCTGCAGTGGGTGTCGACGCTGATCAGCCTGCGGTGGGCGGCGGAATTCCTGGCCGGCACTGCCACCGACGTGGCCGACATCCCCGCGCTGCTGGCATTGATCGGCCTGACCGTCGTGTATCTGGTGCTGGCCGCGTTCGCATTCCGTGCCGTCGTCCGACGCGCGCTGCGCACCGCGAGGCTCGACCTTGTCTAGCGGCATCGGCACCGACGAACTGGCGTGGCGCTCCTGGCGAGCCGCGGTCACCGGCTGGCGTGAGTTCCTGGCCCTCAACCCGCCTCGGGTGCTGGCCCTGTCGGTGGTGCCACGCGCCGGGCTTCAGCTGGTCTTCTTCGCCCTGTTGGGCCAGCTGGTCGGGGGCCCTGCCCAGCGCAACTACAACATCGTCGGCATGCTGGCGTTCAGCCTGACCGCATTGACCGTCGTCATGGTCTCCGACGTGCCCGTGGTCGACAAGGAGTCGGACACGTTCTGGCGCATCCGAACCGGTCGTGTGAAGCCGTTTCTGGTCATGCTCGCACGTTCGTGGCCGTATCCGGCGACGGGTTTCCTCTGCGTGCTCCTGCTCACCGTCTGCGTGATCGCGGTGATGGGCGCCGACGGGCCGGGGCCACGACTGATCTGGCTGTTGCCCTGCTATGCGCTGATGGCGGTGACGACGACCGCGATCGGGCTGGCCGGCGCGGTGCTCGCACTCGGCCGCCGGGTCGACATCCTGGTCAGCAACCTGCTGTCCTACGGCATCCTGCTTTGCAGCGGGGCCGTGCTGCCCACGGGTCGGATCGAGTGGCTGGACCGGATCGGTTCGGTGCTACCCATGCGCCATGGGCTGGCGGCGGTGCGGGCCGGCCTGTCCGGTCAACCGGTGGCGGCCGAGCTGCTGGCCGAGGCTGCCGTCGGCGGTATCTGGCTGACCGTTGCGGCGGTGACCGTCGCGCTCCTGGTCCGCCGGGCCCGACGCGTGGGTGACGATCATTTCGGCTGAGCCGGCCATGCGCCGCCTCAGCCGCGCGGCTTGCGCCAGATCATGATCTCTGTTGGCGGCAGGTGCTCAGCGAAACGGCCGTCGGGTGAGGCCGCCGCCAGCAGGGCCTGGAGCTCCCGCTCGAATTCGGCGACGGTGTCGCCGAACAGATGCGGGGCGGAGTCGGACCGGGAGAACACCCAGGCCACGATGTCGTCCGGGGTCCGCTCGACCACCTGCCCGGCCGGGACGACGTGGCGTTCGAACGATTCGAACCCCACCTGCGCCAGCACCAGGTCCTCCCGGTCGGGCGTGCCGTTGGTGAGCCTGCCCTGGCCCGCGCGACGCACCGGACCGAGATGCCGCTGCACGAGTTCGCGGATCTGTGCGTAGGGCGGCCCGGGCGCGGGCAGCGGGTCCCGGGACGGATCGGCCGGTGGGTTCTTCAGGTCGCTCATGTGCACGAACGCTCCACCCGGCTCGAGCATCGTGAGCACGGTCGCGGCGACCCGGTGCCGGTCGGTCCAGTGGAACGACTGGGCGAACGCGACGACCCGGAACACACCCAGTTGCGCGGGAAGATCCTCGGCACGCGCGACGACCCATCGCGAGTTCGACACCCCGCGGAGCCCTGCTTGCCGCTCGGCCTCGGCCACCATGTCCGGGTCCGGATCGACGCCGACGATCTCGGCGAAATGCGGTGCCATCGCCAGCGCGACGGTCCCCGGCCCGCAGCCGACATCGAGCAGCCGGCTGGTGCCGTCCAACCCCAACGCGGCGACCAGCGTGTCGATGAAGCCGGGAGCGTACGGCAGGCGGCCGCGTTCGTAGTAGGCCGCTGCTCCTTGGAAAAGGGTGCTGTCCCATTGCCAGCCGTCAGTCACGGTGGTCCACCTCATCACTTCGCGATGTCGCATGGCAAGCGGGGTGACGGGGTACCGTGGAAGGCCAGCATTACGAAACACCGCGCCACTCGGCCGGGTGACCTGGCGCACCCGTCCGCCGCCGTTCCGGCCGCAAGTGCGGGGTCCGCCAGCGGGATTCCTCGGAATAGACGTTGGTGCCGGGGAGCACCAGCTCGTCGATGCGGTCCAGCACCGCGCACGGCAGCGCGAGATCCTCCGCGCCCAGCGTGTCGCGCAGGTGGGCCTCGGTGCGGGGACCGATGACGGTGGAGGTGACCGCGGGGTGCTCGATCGTCCAGCGGACGGCCAGCCGCAGCAGCGTCGTGCCCAGTTCGTCGGCGATGCTCATCAGCGACTCGACGAGCTCGACCTTCCGCTTGACCTGGGGTAGGGAGAGATCGAACCGCCGTGGGGTGCGGCCGGCCTGGAAGGCGGTCCGCTGCGCCTGACCTGCGCGGTAGGTCCCTGAGAGCCAACCGCCGTTGAGCGGGCTGTAGGCCAACCCGCCCAGGCCGTACCGCCGCAGCACCGGCATCAGACTCCGCTCCGGCCACCGCACGAAGATCGAATAGGGGAACTGCTCGACGGTGAACCGGCGCAACCCGTGCCGCTGTGCCGCCCATTGGCCCTCGACCACGAGGTGGGCCGGAAAGTTCGATGCGCCGAAGGTGCGGATCTTGCCCGCCTGCTGGAGATCCGTGAGCGCGGAGAGCGTCTCGTCCAGGCTCGTTCGGTCGTCGGGGTAGTGGATCTGGTAAATGTCGATCCAGTCGGTTCCGAGTCGCCGCAGGCTTTCCTCGCACGAGCGGATGATGTTGCGGCGGCTGTTGCCCATCGTGTTGGGCGGCGGGTCCGTATGTGCCGCGCCGAATTCGACGGAGTAGTGGCCTTTGGTCGCCAGGATGACGCCGGCGCGCCGCCCGCCGGCGAGGGCTTTGCCGACGATGACCTCGCTTTCACCGCCGCCGTACTCGTTGGCCGTGTCGATGATGTTGATACCGGCGTCCAGCGCCGCGTGCACGATCCGCACGCTCTCGTCGTGTTCGATGCCACCCAGCTTGCCGAGCATCATCGCGCCGAAGGTGAGGACGGAAACCTCCATTCCGGTGTCACCGAGCACGCGGTACCGCACGGAGCCTCCTCGACGTGGTTGCTTGGGTGGTGGTGGTCACCTGGGCGACTTGTGCACCAGCGCCGGCCCGATGGCCAGAGCGTCCAGTCCGGACCCGTAGAACGACCGCAACGCGTCGACGGGGGAGTGCACGATCGGTTCGTTTGCCAGGTTGAAGGAGGTGTTCAGCACGATTTCGGGGTGGCCGCGATCGGCGAGGCTGCCCATCAGCCGGCGATACAGCGGCGAGGCGCCATCGTCGAGCACCTGGGGACGGCACGATCCGTCGACGTGCACCACGGCGGGCACCTGGTCGCGCGCAGCGTCCTTGACCTGGCAGGCCGACAGCATGAACTGGATCGGTCCGGGATTCTCCAGGTAGGTGCCGGCGGCGCCGATCGACAATGAGGGGGCCAGCGGACGCCACTGCTCACGGCTCTTGATGGCGTTCACCCGTTCGTGCATGGCCCGGGTGAGTGGGGACGCGAGGATGGACCGCTGGCCGAGCGCCCTCGGGCCGGCCTCGGCGCAGCCCTGGAACCAGGCCACCACCTTGCCGTCGACGAGCAGGTCGGCGACCGCCGCGGCGATGTCGTCCTCCTCGCGGAAGGCCACGCCGGTCGCGCGCAGGGTGGAGCGGACGACGTCGTGGTCGAATTCGGGCCCGAGCGCGGCCGTGGCAAGGGGGCGCACGTCACGTTCCCCGGCCTCGGCGGCCACGGTCAACGCGGCTCCTGCGCTGGTGCCGGCGTCGCCGCTGGCGGGAAACACCGCGAGGCGGTCGACCAGCCCTGAGCGCCAGATGGCACCGTTGGCCGTGCAGTTGTAACCGACCCCGCCGCCGATGACGACGGTCCGGCAGCCGGTCTCGCGGATCGCGTCGGCGACGATGTGGAGCAACACGCGCTCCAGGACGTGCTGGCCGGTGGCCGCCACGTGCTGCCGCCACGGGTCGGGCTCCACGAAGGGCGAGAGCCGCGCCGTCCGCGGCGAGAAGGTGAAACTCGCCGGTCGCGCAGGTCCGAAGTGGTCGGCCAGGCGACGCTTCCACTCCCGGATGATCGGCGGGCCGAAGTTCGGTCGATCGGGGTCCGGCGGACCAACGCCGCTGCGGTACCCCTCGTCGTCCAGGGTGAACGGCATCCAGCTCCGGTCCGGGCTGCCGTAGGAGGCCAGCCCCATGACCTTGCCTTCCTGGCCGAAGCGAAACCCGAGGAAATTCGTCAGGCCCAGGTAGAACAGGCCGAGCGAGTCGTTGATCCGATACTCACGCTTCACCTCGACCCGGCCGGCCCGCCCGTGGCCCACCATGGTCGAGATGCTGTCGCCGACCCCGTCGACGCTGATGATCGCCGCGTCCTCGAAACCGGAGGTGACATAGGAGGCGGTCGCGTGCGCGAGTGGGTGCCGGACCCGTTCCCAGGGTGGTTGGGGCGAACCGGCGAAGTAGGGATGCTGGAACAGGTTGTCCCGCATGTCGCGCTGGACGTCGTCGCGGTCGGCATTGATCCAGCTGGTGGCCAGGACATCCACGTCGGCTATGGTGATGCCCGCCGTGGCCAGGCAGTAGGCGACGCTCTCCACCGGCAGCTGGCCGGGCGCGTGCCGCACCCGGGTGAATCGCTCCTCCTCGGCCAGGGATGCCAGCTTCCCGTCGATGACCAGCGCCGCGGACGCGTCGTGGCCGAGGCCACCGGCCAGCCCGAGAACGATCATCGTTGATCCCGCCGTGTCACGGGCCGGCGCAACCTGTCGATCCGAACGATTTGCGGGCGACCGATTCGTGGCCTACCCATGCTGCCGGGCCGACGCTCGATCAGGTTCCGGGATCCGCGGAATAGACCACGGGCGCCAGCTCGCGGTCGTCCAGGTGGGCCACCTGGACGGTCTTGTCCACCAGCGTGCAGTTGTCCGTGCACACGCGCAGCGCCAGCGAGACCCGTGATTGCGATGACAAGTTGGGGCCGCTGGCGTGCAGTGTGTTCCGGTGGTGCACGGCAATGCCGCCGGCCGGCACGGCAGCGGCGACCTCGGTCCAGGTGAATCCGGCCGGAAGTGCCAATCCTGCGGTGGCCAGGTCCGGGTCGGTGCGGAACAGATCTGCCTTGCCGACCGGACCGAGCCGGTGCGAGCCCCGGACGTAGCGCAGCGGCGAGGTTTCTGCAGAGACATCTGACAAGGCCACCCACACGGTGAAGATATCGCCCTCCCAGTAGGTCGCGTATGGACCGTCCTGATGCCAACCGACATTGGAGCGCGGCGTCGCCTCCGGCCGCTTGATGAACAGGTCCACCGCCCAGATCTGGAGCCGGCGGGCGCCGGTCACGGTCGCGATCACGTGCCACGGCTCGGGACGGGTGATCAGCCTGCGCAGGGCGTGGCTGGCGTTGTGCGGCTCGGCGACCTTGACCAGCCGTGGTGGACCGTCACCCGCCTCTCGCTCGCGCAGCCGCGGCATCAATCCGGTGTCCGTCTCGCCGGCCGCCACTGCTTCAGCCGCGAGGGCAGCCTCCCGGACCGCTTCCAGTGGGAAGAGTGCCGGGATCACGCAGAAGCCGTCCTCGGCGTAGCGCTGCCGGAAGACGTCCACCGCGGATGCTGCCGTCACCTGGTCGTTCATGCTGCTCCTTCCGTCGGCGGCACGCCACGCACAGCTGCGGCCGCCGACACTGCGGGCGTCACCACATCGTCGATCGGGGATGCGCGCATTGTCACGTCGGGCAGCGCCGGCCGGCCGGATGCGGGGCATCAGGCCGGCGGCAGGAATTGCGTTCCAGGGCGTCGGTCTCGGCTCGCCAAATGCGCAACCAACGCCCCGGCCGTGCAACCGGTGGCGTGCCTGCGCAGGCGCCGATGCGACACCGGCGACAGGACGTCTGTGCGTGCTGATCAGCTCTTGACAAGTCGCGGCCCCGACGGGTTGTCTAGCGTTGCGGGGTTTCCGTTATGGCGTACGCGGTCTCACGGTACCGCCGCCATTGATCACCATGTGATGCTCTGCGTTGGTGTGCGAGGGGAGCGCCGATGGTCGTGCAGCACAGGGCGTCGAGTTCGGCCGAACGACAGGGCGTCCCTGGGGATCTGGTTGATCATTGTTTCGACGCCGGGACGGCTGTCCACGCTTCGTTCACCCTGGCCACCGACATCGAGGTCGACCTCACCCACCCCCACTCGGCAAAGGAAACGCGGCACCGGCGAGATCATCGACGGGGGCCGCGCGAGTCCATGGCACGGTTCCGCGGCGCGCATGTCCTGCTGGCGATGGGGGCGTTCAGGAATTGATCTGGAGTTCCAGATCCGTGGACCTGTTAGGAAAGGCTCTGCATGCGCACACCGGACATGGCCACCACCCTTGATCTGACTGGTCGCGTGATCCTCGTGACCGGAGGCGTGGGTGACATCGGCTCGGCAGTCGCGGCGAAGGCCGCCACGAACGGGGCGACCGTGGTCATCGCCGACAACGGAACAGGCGTTACGGGAGCAGGCAGCGACCGGGAAGCCGTCAACCGCGCGGTCAAGCGGCTGGCAGCGCACGGATCGGTGGCCGGATACTACTGCGATCTGACCGACGGTGATCAGGTCGAGTCGATGATCGACAACCTGTTCGTCGAACACGGCAACATCGACGGCGTCGTCGCGGCGGCGGGAACCCTGCGAACGCGGCCGATCTGGCAGACCACCCTGGACGACTGGCGCAATGTCATGGACTCCCATGCGACGCACACCTACCTGGTGGCGGCGGCCGTCTGCCGCCGGTGGCGGACCAACAGCGCCCGGCGCGGGCATTGCTCGCTGGTCAACTTCACCGCGGCCACCGGGTTGGTCGGCCGGCCCGACCTCGGGGTGACGCACTCCGCCGCGAAGGGGGCCATCGCGGGCATGACGCTGGAGCTCGCCCACGAGATGTACACCTACGACGTCAGCGTGAACGCGGTGGCTGCCGCGAACGTCCGCGGCCGGATGGCCGACCACGTCGGCGCGAAGGTGTCCGAGGAGACCGATTCCTTCGACACCAGCTCTCCGGACCACGCCGGGGTTCTGGCGGCCTACCTGGCCAGTGGCGACGCGGCGTTCATCACCGGGCAGGTCTTCCGCGTGGTCGGTGGGTTGATCGGACGCTACAGCCCGTGGGAGGTCACCGAGTCGATCGACAGGGGTGGATTCTGGAGCATCGACGACCTCCGGCTCGGAGTTCGTCGGCTGTGCGGCGCCTACCCGGAGTACAAGGCGCTCCAGGGTCGACATCGCGAATTCTGATCCGCTTCACCGGAACGACGCACATCGGAGGTGTCCCTTGGTCGATACTCGCCACGGCCCCAGGTTCCGGAAATCCGTTCTCGTCCTCTCCGGTGAGGGGCCGTACTTCAGGAACAGCACCTACTACGTCGGCACGATGTTCGACGAGCAGGCCAGCCGGCCGCTCGCACCGGAGCTGACCGAGCACCCGCTCGGCGAGCTGCGGCTGACCGACCTGCGCTACTCGGACGGCTCGGGGTGGCGTCCGCTCCTGCGCCCCAAGCGCGGTGCCGTGCCGCACCTGACCTCGTACACCCTGGAGTCGATCCTGCTCGCCGCCGAGCGCCCGTTCGAGCTCGTCGACCTGCTCGATGTCTGGGACGCCAGCAGGGATCCGGCCGATCGGCACCCGATCGTCTTCCTGTCCACCACCTTCATCTGCGACCGGCGAACCCTGCGCCGCGCGCTGGACTGGATTCAGCAGCGGTGTGCGGGCGCGCTGGTCGTGCTCGGCGGCCAGTACAGCAACCTGAAGTACGACTGGATCATGCACAACCACCCGGACGTCGACATCGTCGTCCGTGGCGACGGCGAGTACGCCATTCCGCGGTTGCTGGACGCGCTCGACCGGGGGATCAGCATGGACCAGGTGCCCAACCTGGTCATCCGGACCGGGCCCGAGACATATCGCCTGACGCCGTTCGAGTACATCGACCTCGAGGAACACCCGTCTCCGGGTTTCGGCGTCGAGCACCGCCCGGTGGTGCCCTACGAGTCGATGCGGGGCTGCCCGTTCTCCTGCAAGTTCTGCTCCTTCCCCTTCGCGTCACCGCAGTGGCGGTACAAGTCGGCGAAGAAGATCGCTATCGACTGGGCGCGTTACCGCGCGGTGAACCAGGCGAACCACATCCGGGCGATGGACTCCACCTTCACGGTTCCTCCGCGCCGGATGCGGGAGCTGCTGGATCTGCTGCCGGCGGTCGACGTGACCTGGGAGGCCTACACGCGGGCCAACGTCATCACCGGTCGGGAGACGGTCGACCGCCTGGCCGAGGCACACTGCGCGACCCTGTCCATCGGCTTCGAGTCGATGAGCCCCAAGTCTCTGCTGCTGATGAAGAAGCAGGTCCGGGCCGAGCACAACCGCCGGGCACACGACGCGCTGTCCGGCAGCCCGGTCAAGTACCGGACGTCGTTCATGGTCGGCTACCCGGGCGAAGCCCCGGAGGACTACGAGCTGACCCACCGGTATCTCGTCGACGAATACACCGGACACTTCATGCTGTCGGTGTTCTCCATGACCGACGAGACGATGCCGGTGTGGCAGGACGCCGAACGCCTGAAGATCGAGGTCGAGGACTTCGAGGATCCGGACGCGGCCTGGACCCATGTCGGCATGGACCACCTCACCGCCAAGCACCTGCGCAAGCGGACGCTCGACGTGGTTCGCCATCGCAGCGATCAGGCGGTCCTGCTGCTCTGGCAGACGGACTACCACACGCCGCTCATCCCGGCCCTGTCGGTGCGGCAAAACCTGTGGGCGGAGAAGTTGGTCGAGCGGTTGGGCATGTTGCCGGTGGACGTCCCCGACCCCCGCCAACGGGTCGAGGCCGCCACGGCGCTGCTGGCGTCGTTGGAGTCGTTGGGCGTGCGCCGCTGCGTCCCGGTAGCCGCCGGCGATCGGGATCCAGTCCGGTGAAGCGGCCACGGTTCGCCTATCTCCGCCTCGGGGAGACCCCCGCCCACCACGACAACGGTGTCCTCTACTGCGATCCGCTGACGTCACTGGTCGCGTACCCGTCCTTCGAGGCCCACCTGGTGCAGATGCTCCCCGTGTTCGCGGGGACCGGCCTGCACGTGGCCATCGGGGACGTCGACGGGCTTCGCGAGTACGTGTCGGTGCAGCGCTCCAGCGACCCGGCGAGCTTCGGGCACCTGGCGGGCAACGCCTGCATGCGGATCATCGGCCGGGTGACCACCAGGTGGGCCGAGTCCGAGTTGGCCGACACGGTGTTCCAGCTCTGCGGAACGTTCGGTGGTGACGAGGTGATCGCCGCCGCGTCGGGGATCAGCCACGAGCTGTTCGCCGACAGGATCCGCGGGTTGTGCCAGGCCATCAAGGTCGCGGCACCGCGGCCCTGCAGCTTCGCCCTGGCGACGCTCGAGGCCGACGGGGTGACTCCCGACGGCGCGGCCGACGCCTACCGCTGCCTGGTCTCCATGGTGGACGCCCGGTTGTTCCAGGAGAAGGAGCAGGCCCGCCGCAACGGTCACGGCCTGGACGGCTTCGTCACCGACCTGGGCATCGTAGACCTGCACGAACGAGCGGGCCGGGCATCCGGCGCGACGGGAGGCAGACATTGAGCGTCACGAGTCGATGCCTGAACGCCGAGCAGTTGCGCTCGCTCGCCGAGCGGTACGACGTGCCGTACCTGGACGTAACGCTGATCGCGAGCAACGCTGAAGGCGCCCGCCCGCTGCGCGGATACCCCCGGGCTCGGATGCAGTTGCGTCCGGACACCTCGGCCGAGATCTGGCAGATCATCCTCCCGTTCGACAACCCGCACTCGCCGTTCGAGGTGGCCGGCGACGCCCTGATGCAGGACGGTGAGCCGATCGCCGAGGTGGTGGCGCTGGAGAACGACGACGTCGTGCTGACCTACCTGCGCGCCGACGGTCGGTCCATCACCCTCAACACGCACTCGCGGTCCCGGTGCACCGGTTGCCTGTTCTGCCCCAACGTCATCGAGGACGCCTCGGACGAGACCCTGACCACCGAAGGCCAGCTGGCCGACGTGCTGGAGTGGTTGATGGCCGACAACGGGTGGCCGGACCTCGGGCATGCCGAGGTCATCACCGTCTGCAGTGGCTGCTTCCACCAGCCTCGGATGGCCATCGACCACATGGCGGCGCTTCGGCGGGCGGCGGACCGGTTCGGCTTCACCGGCCGGCTGCACCTGCTGTCGTCGGTTTTGCGCGAGCACTCCGACCTGCAACGGCTCGCAGAGTCCTGCGGTGCCTTCCACCTCACCTTAACTCTGGAGTGCTTCGAGCGCCGGTCGTTCCTGCTGAAGGACACGAAGGCGTCGCTTACCCTGGAACGGGCCGGCGAGATCATGGACGACTGCCGCGACCTGGGCATCGTCGCCGACTTCACCTACGTCGCCGGACTCGACTCCTACGATCGGGCGGTCAGCGGCATCGCGCACCTCGCGCCGCGGGTCGGCACCTTCCCCCGGATCCAGGTCTTCCAGGCGCACAACGACTACATGCGGCGGGCCCGCCATCCGCACGCCGAAGACCTGTCGTACTACCTGGACCTGCGCGGCGCCCTGGAGGACGTGTTCGCACCCACCGGGTTGGCGCCCCGGTCGTGGGAGAACTACCGGCCGCTCTGGTACTCCGAATACGCGGGCGCCGCCGTGGCCGGACCGCGGATATGAGGGACGCGGCCCCGGCCCTCGACGCCGTCCAGCCGCTGCCGATTACCGAGATCGTCCTGCGGGAGTTCACGGTGCCTGCTCCCGGCCTGCTCGCGCACCACCCCGCGGTCCGGCCCGATGCCGGCTCCGACCCCGTGCGCGGTTGGCTGGTGGGCGTGTGCGACGGCAGGCAGTGGGGTTGGTGGGGGCCGATCGAGGAGCGGGTCGCCGCCCATGCTCCCGCCATGCTGGCGGCGGCGTTCCCGACGCTGCCGGCATCGGTGCGGCCCGGCGAGTTCGCCCGCACGCTGCGGCGCGCCACCCGGCACGCGCACTCCGGGCTGCTGGCCGTGGCCGTCGGATCGCTGGAACTGGCCGTGTGGGACCTGGCAGGCAAGCGGGCTGGCCTGCCAGTGTGGGCGCTGCTGGCCCCGCGGGCCGTCCGCGACACGGTTCCCGCCTACGCGACCTGTTTCGGCGTGAGCCGCACGCCGAAACAGGTGGCCCGGGTCATGGACGAGGTCGCCCACGACTACACGGTGCAGAAGTGGCGGCCGCACATTCTCGAGGCCGAGCTCGCCGGCGTCGCCGCGGAATTCGTCGCCCGCCGGGGACCGGGCCGGTTGGCCGTCGATTTCGCCGGGGCCTGGCCTCCGGACCGGGTGCGGGCCGCCTGCCGCGCACAGGCCGGCGCGCTCGCCTGGGTGGAGGAGCCCTACCACCCCGACGAGGTGGACACGGCCGCCGAGGGCGAGTTCGGGGCACCGCACGCGTCCGGTGAGCACTGTTACGGCCCGGCCGACGCGGCTCATCTGCGGGCCGGGCATGTCGACGTCTGGCAACCCGACGCCGTGTTCTGCGGTGGGTTGGTGAACCTGCTCCTGCTGGCCAGGGCTGCCGCGGCAGCGGGCGCCGACTGCGCACCGCACGGCGGCGGGCTCCTGCCCGCGCTGCACCTCGCGGCGATCGGCGAACCGGTCTCGGTCGTTGAGCTCCACCTCCTGCTGGAGCCGCGCCGCAGCGCGCACCTGGCCGCCCCGCCACCGACCGGTGACCCGCAGGCTGCCGGTGCTCTGCCCGTCCCTGTCGCACCGGGCTGGTGCGGCGACCTGCGAGCAGGTCTGCTCAGTGGCTGAGGGCACACCCGTGCTCCTGGTGGACGTCGGCGGCACCCTCATCACCAGGACCGAGCTGGGGATGGCGACCCGCGTGGCGCGTGCCGTCAGGCAGGCGGTGGGCGACAACCCGGAGTTGCTGGAGGTCGTGCGTCGGTCAATGCTCACCGCACCGGACGTCGACGCGTGCCTGCGCGCCCTCGACGTCGTGCCACCCAGCGTCCGGTCGGTGGTCGCGTCCGTCCTGTCCGAGGACATGGGGCAGGCCGTGACGCTGCCCGGCGCCGAAGATCTCCTGCGCACGGCAGCGGCGCTCGGCTGGACGGTCGTCGTGGCCACCAACGCCGGCCCCGGCACGCCCGATCTTCCTGGTGAGCTCGAACGTCATGTGACGGCGACCGTGGAGTCCCGGGGATGCGGTCTGGTCAAGGAGGATCCGCTGTTCTGGACGCGGCTGGTGGACGAGCACCTGATCGACCGCGGCATGGCGCTCGTGGTGGGCGACCAGGAGGATGCCGATCGCCGGGCGCCCGCCGCGGCGGGCCTGCAGTCACGATGCGTGCCGTCCGACGGCAGTGGTCTCGCCACCCTGATCGACGACCTGCTCGCCGCGGGCCCGGTGCCGCCGGACGCCGTTGCGGTGGTCGCCGGTGACCGTGAGCGGTGGGCCGGCCGGGACATCGTCTGCGCACCGCACCTCGAGTCGCTGGTCACCCGGGTCACCCGGGCACGGGTGCCGTTCAGCGCCGGCTCGTCCACTGGTGTCGCCGTCGTCGTCCGGCGCCGGTCGCAGCCGCCCGCGGTGGTCGGGCACCGGACGGACCTGCCGGCGATCACCTGGCTGCTGCGCGGGCGGGAGCGTCCGCAGTACACGACGCCGGCGAGCCTGCGCACCCTCCTGGCGAGTCAGGGCCTGTCCCTGGACGTGCTGTCCCCGTCTGACCAGCGACATGCGCTGTCGGTGATCCGCGAGGCGAGAACGGATGCCACCGTGGAAGAGCGGACCAGGGATCTGGTGCGGTTCCTGATGGAACGTGGGAAGGCACCGGCTGATGAGTGAGCACGCCCGGACCGGCCGTGACCTCGGGCTGTTCGACGGAGCTGCCTGGTACTACGCCCGGTACCGGCCCCCGTATCCGGCCGAGCTGCTGCAGGAGCTGGTGACCGAGTTCGGCCTGGGCGACGGAACCGACGTCCTGGACCTCGGTTGCGGCACCGGCCAGCTCGCCCTGCCCCTGTCCCGCCGCGGAGCCATCGTGTGGGCCGTCGATCCGGACCCCGACATGATCGGTGAGGGCGTGCGGGCACAGGCCAGGTCGGGCCACGGCAACGTGCGCTGGATCCTCGGGCGGGACGTGGACCTGGGCACCGCGAGCCTGCCGCCGCTGCGGCTGTGCGCCATGGGCTCTTCGTTCCACTGGATGGACCGCGAACTCGTCCTGAAGACGCTCGGCAGGCTGATCGAGCCGGACGGTGGCGTGGCGCTGGTGTCCGCTTCGGCCAGCATCTTCTCGCAGACCGACGCCGTGCACGGGGCCTGGCTCGACGTCACCAAGGAGGTCGTCCGCCAGTTCCTCGGTCCTCAGCGGCGCGCCGGCAGCGGCACCTACAGCCACCCGAAGCGCGGACACGAGGAAGTGCTGCGCGACTCGGCGTTCGGCCAGCTGCAGACCAGGCAGTTCACCACCACCCGCACGCTGACCGTCGACGACGTGATCGGCCAGCAGCTGTCCACGTCGTACGCCTCGCCGGCCCAACTCGGTGAGCAGGAGTCGCAGTTCCGCGCCGAGCTGTCGCGGCGGCTGCTCGAGCTGCGACCGGACGGCCTGTTCGACACCGTCGAGCGCACCGAGCTGATCGTGGCTCGCCGTCACCCGGCGGCGGGCGCCAGGTGACCGCTCGGAGCAGCGCGGCCGAGGACTACTGGCGTGCGGCCTGCCTGCTCAGCTTCAGCCACGCCGCCGGCCTGGACTGGCCGCCACCGGGTGTGCCGCGACGTCGACGCGTGGTCGGCCATTGGGGGTGCAACCCGGGCATCGCGTGGGCCGCGGGACACCTCGCCGAGGCGTCGGAAGCCGAGTTCCTACTGATCCTGGGCACCGGGCACGCCACCAGCTACCAGTTCGCGCAGCACTCCCTGCGCTCGGCGCCCGGACCGGACCTGATCCGCGCGGCCAACGAGGGTTACGGGCAGGCGGGCGGCGAACCCACCGAACAGCTCGGTGTCCCGAACGTGCCCTACCTGGGCGGCGAGCTGGGACCGGCGCTGGGCGTCGGCCAGGCCATCGCCGCCTGCTCGCCAGGGCGTCGAGTGGTGACCGTGATCGGCGATGGCGAGAGCGAGACACCGGTCGCCCTGGCCGCGTTCGCCCATCACGAGGTGCTCGCACCGGCACCCGGCGCCGTCTTCCTGCCGGTCGTCAACGCCAACGGCGCGCGGATGGGTTCGGCCGCCCGGTTCTCGCCGAAGCAGCTACGGGGCGTGCTGGAGGGCATGGGCTACACGGTGGTGAGCAGCGGTCCGGTGGCCGAGGAGGCAGCGGCGGCCGCGCTGCGGGCATGGGCACTGGCGGAGGCCGGCGTACCGGTGGTCTGGCTGACGGTCAGCGAGAAGGGCTGGCCGGCTCCTGAATGGTTCGGCATGCGCCCGTTCAGGGGCCACCATGCGCACAAGCCGGGTGGGTTGGACCTCGCCGATCCCGATACCGCTGCGGAGCTGGGCGAGTGGCTCGGCAGCCTGAACGACCCGCCGGTGGTCGGCACAGACGGCACGATCGCTCCCGCGGTGCGGCGACTGGCGGGCCGGATCCGGGTGGATCTACCGGCCACGGCGCAGCGCCGCCCGCCCGCGCCGGCTCGGCGTCGCGCCACCGGGACCACCGGGTCGCTCCCGTCCCGTTCGCCGATGGCCGCGGTTGACCAGGTGCTCGCCCGGCGTGCGGTGCGCGTCTTCTCGCCGGACGAGGGGCTGTCCAACCGCATCGGCGAGTGCCTCGCCGCGGGCCTGGTCACCGAGGTGCTGGCCGAGGAGCTCTGCTCGGCCTGGACCTGGGGCCACGTTGAGGGCGGCACCCCGGCGGCCCTGGTCTCCTACGAGGCGTTCGCCGGCCTCGTGTCCACCCAGCTGGCCCAGTACCTCAAGCTGATCGGCACGAGGCCGGCCGCCGGCCGGCCGCCGTTCACAGTCGTGCTGACCAGCCTCGGCTGGGCGAACTCGCCCACCCACCAGAACACCGACCTGATCGGTGGTCTGCTCGCCCGGGTCGACCACTGCCCGGTTCGGGTGGTGTTCCCCGTCGGCGCGGCCTCCGCGTTCCTGCGCCTGAACGACATCCTGGCCGACCACGACATCCTGGGCGTGATCACCTGCTCCAAGCAGCCGCTGCTCGACCTGCCCGATCCCGGAGGTTCGGCACTCAGCATCCGGCTGGCCGGCGGGACCGGCGACGGCGCGGCCGGCGACGACGCGGTGATCATCGCGGTCGGCGACGTCGCGGTGACGGAGGCCGTCGCCGCGATGGCGCTGGCCGCCGGTCACGGCCGGCGGATACGGGTGGTCGCGCTCGTGGAGCCAGGGCGGCTGGACTGGCGGCCCGGCAGCGCAGTGCGCAGAGTCTGCCGACCCGAGCTCCCGGCGGTCTGCGTCTCCTGGATCGCGGCGCATCACCTCTCGGCGGTCTACTGGGGTGTGCGGCCGGCGCCCACGGCTCAGCTGGGATACCGCGAGCGCTGGGGGCCGACGGCCTGGGAGACGCTGGCGGCCAACGGCCTGACCCGGTGGTCGTTGCTCGGCGGCCTGCGAGCCGCCGGGTGCGCGTTGCCCCCCGAGCTGGACCGCCCTCCCGGGGCTGCGCCCGGTGCTCTCGACCTGTCCACCCTGGCGTGCGAGGTGAGTGCGCTGTGAGCACCGCGCGACCGTTCCGGTTCGGACTGCTGACCAAGGGCGCGGCCACCAGGGCCGGATGGCTCGACCTGCTGGCCCGAGTGACCGACAGCGGGTTCGACAGCATGCTCGTGCCGGTGCACTCCACCGCTCAGTTCTCGCCGGTCGCGGCGCTGGCCGACGCCGCGGCCCGGACACCGCTGCGGATCGGAACCCTCGTCATGAACAACGACCTGCAGCACCCTGCCCTGCTCGCCCGCGACGCCGTCACGCTCGCAGTGCTCTCCGACGGGCGCTTCGACCTGGGCATCGGCGCCGGCTGGATGGAGCGCGACTACCGCCACCTGGGCATACCGCTGGACCCCGGCCGGGACCGGGTCACCCGGCTCGCCGAGGCCATCGAGATCATGCGCCGCTACTGGAACGGCACCGAGGTGACCGTTCACGGCGAGCACTACCACGTGGATGGCCTACCGGGCATGGCTGGACCGCGGGTGCCGCTGCTGGTCGGTGCGGGTGGCCGCCGGATGCTGGCGCTCGCGGCCAGGACCGCCGAGATCGTCAGCATCGCGCGCGACTTCTCCGCCGGTTCCACCCCGCACGAGGTCGCCCTCGACGCATCGCTGGATTCGACCGAGCGGAAGGTCCGCATCCTCCGCGGCCATCTGGGCGACCGAGCGGTGGAGGTCGAGCTGAACGTTCTGGTCGTCCGAGTCGGGGTCGGCTCCGAGGCGCGGGCCCACCTGGATCGCTACACGTCGGAGACCGGCGTGGACCTCGAGACGGCGCGGACGACCCCGGAGAACCTCCTCGCCGCCACCGAGGGCGAACTGGTCGACACCCTGCTGGAGCGCAGGGCCAGAACGGGAATCAGCTACTACGTGTTTCGAGAGCCGAACCTGGACCAGGTCTCGACAGTGGTCGGCCGCCTGGCGGGTGCGGCGTGACGGTGACGATGACCCCACGACGAGCGGAGGATGAGCATGCCTGACCTACGGGAGATCCAGACGGCCGGAATCGACGACCTTCCCGCGATCCTCGACCGGCTCGAGACCGACGGCTTGGTGTTGGTGCCGGACTACCTGGACACGGATGCCGTCGCCAGCGCGAGCCGGGAATGCCGGGCGCTCTTCCACCAGACACCGCCGTGGGCTCATCACGAGGACTATTCGCTGGGCCAGGCCGTCCGGATGGAACGGCGTGACATCGACCGAACCGCGTTCCCGGTGGTTGCCTCCGTGTTCGTCCGGCGCGAACTCGAGGCCGTGGTGCACGGCTTCTTCGGTGACGGTTACATCCTGAGCCGAACCGTCTACGCGATCCTCGACGTGGTCGGCAGCAGCACCCGGGTCCAGGAGTTGCATCACGACAAGATGCGGCACCTCAAGTCGTTCATTTACCTGACCGATGTGAATCTCGAGAACGGACCCTTCCACTGCATTCCGGGATCACATCTGCTGACCCGCGAGTCGCAGCGAGACAACCGGAGCCGGCGCATCGTGCCTACCGACGAGGACGCCCGACGCCTTCCCCCGGACCTGGCCGACCACGTGGTTCCGGTGACAGCGCGGGCCGGCACGCTGATCCTGTTCGACAGCGACATCCTGCACCACGCGGGCACGGTCACCGAGGGCGAACGGCTGGCCATTCGCAGCCTGAGCTTCGGCAACTACCGGTCCGAGACCTGGTTCCGCACGGACGGAACGGTCGAGGTGGCCCCCTGACCGGCCGGTCCTGGTCCGTCACCGCCGCCGCACGCTCCAGATGGCCTCGATCGGCCACCGGCTCGTCCACGCGTACGGCCGGTCGGTGAAGGTCGTGCCGGCATCCGGCGGCTGTGGCCGCTCGACCAGCGCTTCGACCACCATACCGTGTGCGCCCAGCAGCGCCAGCCAGTCTCCGTAGGTCAGTACGTAGTCCACCGCGCCGTCGGCCACCGGACGGGTGTGCATGGCGAAGTACGGCCGCCGCAAGGCGGGCGTCAGTGTGCGGCCGTCACTGTCCCAGCACATGGCGAAGAACGGCGTGTTCGTGCAGAACGCGAGCTGGCCCCCCGGTCGAAGGACGCGAGCGACCTCCGGGACGGTGCGGTAGGGATCCGCCCACGACATCCCGCCGTAGTCGGAGAGGACGACGTCGAACGAGCGGTCCGCGAAGGGCAGCGACCGGGCGTCGGCCTGCACGAGGTGAACCCTGCTGCCGGTGCCAGTGCCGGTGCCGGCGTGGCGCAGCTGCGCACGTGAGATGTCCAGGCCGACCACGCGCGCGCCGCGCGCCGCCAGGGCAGCCGACCAGTGCGCGGCGCCGCAGCCGAGTTCGAGCACGAACCTGCCGTCGACCGGATCGAGAATGCGCAGGTCCGCCTCGGGCCGGCGCCACAGGCCCCACGCCTCGGCGTGCCGGCCGCCGAGCAGGCCGCCGTGTTTGCGCTGGTAGCTGTCGCTCCAGGCGTCCCAGGTGCGCCGGTTGTCGCTGGTGATGTCGTCGTGGTCGTCAGGCACCGTGGAATCGCCGCACCTGCGGAACCAGCGCCGATGGGGCGTCGCCGGCGGTCGCCGGACGGTACACGACCGGGAAGTCGTCGTGATCGAGGATGTCGAAGGGCTCGATCCGGCGGTCGCTGATGGCCCGCGACGGGATCCCCATGTAGACGGCGTCGGCGGGGAAGTAGGTCACGCGGTGGACCCACCGCGGAGCGGTTCCAGTGTTGGCATCGGCGGCGTGCACCACGCCGCTGCAATGCGCTATCGCGTCGCCCGCCCGCAAGTTCACCGGGTCGGACATCGGGCAGGACCGGAGCCTCGGAGCCAGTTCGTACGCCTGTTCCAGGTCGACACACGCTCCGCCGCGCCACAGTTGCCCGAGCTTGTGCGATCCACTGAGATACCGGACCCCGCCCTGGTCCCGGCCCACGGCGTCCAGGGCGATCCAGAAGGACAACCACGTCCGGTCGGTCGGGTTGGTGTCCGAGTGCCATCCCAACGCCTGCGCCCGGTCGGGCCAGTGGTTCATCGGGAGCTTGACCAGGAGCGTGTCGTCGAAGAATCGCTGGGCACAATCCCGGCCCAGCAGGAGCGCGGCGTTGCGACCCAACCACGCGGACCGGGTCACGGCCTCGAACACGGGGTCGCTGGCCGATGGTTGCCGGAAGGGTTGTGAGCTACCGGCCGTCTCGAAGTCGAAGCCGGCGCGCAACTCGTTCTGATCTCCGCCGGGCCCCATCAGGGTGCGCGCCCGGGCCAGGAGCTCTGCGGCGAGGCCGGCGCTGAGCAGGCCCGGAAGGGTCACCCAGCCATCCGCCCAGAACCGCTGGACCTCCTCGTCGGTGACGTCCTTGATGTCGTGATCGCCGACCAGGCCATCGACCGTCGTCCGACCACCCGTCCGCGACGGCAATGTCATCGGCCTGCTCCCTCGACGTCCCTGTCATTCCGGTGGTGGCTCGCCGCCGACCGAGCCTCGCATGGCGAAGGACGCGCGCGCGGCGGCGATCTCGTCACGGATGTGTCGCCCCTCCTCGAACTCGCCGGAAACGACCTCGGCGAGTCCAGGAGTCGTCTGGAACGTGACGTGCGCCCGGCCGCGGTCGAACTCGTAGAGCACGACCCCGAGTTGCTCCAGCCCGGCAGGCAGCCGTGCCGATTCCTCTGGCTCGACGAGGAACGAGGTCGGTGGAGCCCAGACCTCGAACGGGCCGGCCTGCCGGTTCTTGCGGTAACGGTGCACATGACCGTTGGCGACGCCCCACAGCCGGGCTCCGTCGAGGATGCTGAGCAGGCGATTCCTGTCGGGTTCCCGGATGCCTCCGGGCCGGCCGTCGCTGCCGCTGTACTCCGTCCAGAACGACATGTGCTGGAACACGATGACGTTCTGGCCGGCGAGCGGCGGGGCGATCCGCTCCAGCCACTGCCACTGGTCCCGCTCCTCGTCCAGACCCAGCCCCAGGATCTGGCTGTTGAAGCCGATGATCGTGAAGTCGGCGAGCCGTTCCAGCCACGGGACGTCCCCGAAGTGGCGCCGGTAACGCGTCATGCGCTCGCTGGTCGTGGCCCACCAGGTGTGGTCGTAGGCCTCGCCGACATCGTGGTTGCCCGGCACGTAGCGGACCGGCGCCTCGATCAGCCGGTGGAGCTCGGCCGCAGCCCGGTAGTCCTCGTCGGCCTCCGGGTTGGACAGGGTGATGTCCCCGGTGTTGACCACGAGGTCCGGCCGCAGCACGGTGTTCACGAACTCGGCCAGCGCGCGGAAGTTCCGGCGCAAAGGGCCGTCCCACCGGCTGAGGTGAGTGTCACTGATCTGAACCAGCCGTGCGGTCACCGGCTGCCCATCAGGTGGGAACGTGCGCCTGGGCCGGGAAACGCGGGAAACGGCCGGACGGGGCAGCAGCACGAGCATCGGTGACCGGAACGCCGATCGGCACGGGCCATGCTTCGATCCTGGCACGGTGCGTCGCGCCTGCTCAACCTGGCGTTGGGCCGGGTGGCGTCAGCGCCTGTGCCAGACGTCATGGGGCTCCTTAGGGCGTGCGAACCCGGCCGACTCGGCCAGGTCGGCCGCAGCCGCGAAGCCTGACGCGACGTCCTCGGGCCGGTGGGCGTCGCTGGCGAACACGATCGCGTCACCGCCGGACTCGTGCCACCACCGGAGTACCTCGACGGCCAGCGGCAGCTGGGTGTTCACCTCCAGCAGCTTGTCCTTGGCCGCTAGGACCGTCAGGATCGCGCGGTACTCCTCGGAGAAGTCCTCGACCGGGTATCCGCCCGCCCGCGGCCACCGCCGGAAGGCGTAGTCGATGTGGGCCAGCACGTCGAAGTCGTCGAACTCCTCGACAGTGCGCAGCACCTCGAGCAGATAGGTGCGCGCGACCTGGTCGGGGTCCGAGACCCGGTACACGGCGTCCAGCGTCTCGTGACCCGTCCCACGCGCGGCCAGCAGGTGGACCGAGGCGAGCACCCGGTCGAAGCCCCCGCCGGCGAGCAGTTCAGCCACGTGCTGCCGGTGCCGGTGCGGCTCGCCCAGCTCGACGCCGGTCAGGATGCGTAGCTGCGGGAAGCGGCTGCGACACCGGGCGATGCACTCCAGGTAGCCGCCGACATCGAGGTGGGGCGGCTGGAGCATCCCGCCCGCCACCAGGTCGTGCTGCCACAGCGGCAGCTCGGCCGGCGATGCGACGTTCCGCGGCGAGAGGTCCACGTGCTCGGTGAAGGCGATCGACGGCAGACCCAGCTCGACCGCCCGTGAGCAGGACCGCTCCATCGAGCCCCGCACCGCGTCCCAGGACCACTCGCTGTGCACGTGCCCATCCCCAGGTAGCACAGGCCGATGGTAGGAGCGCTCCTGGTCGCCGACCGAGCGGCGCCGGCCTCGTCCGCGTGGGCTCGTCCCGGCAGTCCTGACAGACTGCTCGCATGGCGGGCCTGAATGTCGAGGACCGGGCCTCGGACTCGGTCCACGTGGAGCGGGTCTGGCGGTCCGGGGGCCCTGGTCCGAGCCGCATGCTGTCGGTCACCAACTCGAACTGGGAGATGGTGATCCGGCACGCCCGCGGCGAGGTCCATGTGGCGATCCGCGGAACCCGAGCGGCTGATCGCGGTCAGATGTTAAGCCTACGGCAACACGATTTCCTTGTTCGTGATTGCGCGCGACCTGCGGGTTTGGGAGGCTAGGACAGCGCTGGCGTCGACAGTATTTCCAATCGTGCGCCCTAGGCCACTAGGCGAATCCTCCGCCGGTCATCGTACCGGCAGGGGTCCTGACCAGGCAAAACGGCTGGTCAACGTCCAGCGGCCACGGAGCACGTCCCAGATCGTGAGATACAAGGCGCTCGGTGACAACACGATTGAAGGGTTCGTTACATGGGCGTGAGGAGCACCAGCACCGCCGGGCGGCTACTGCAGACCGTTCAGCACGCACGGCACCGGCGCGGCGGGCCGCGCTCAAGCGCTTCGAGGACCAGGTCGACCCCCCTTTGTCCTCGTCGGTGTCGTCCAGCGCGGCGAGCCGGCTCGATCACGGATGGAGCCGTTCACGAGGAGAATGATCCCGTGGCTGTTCCGACTGACGCGGCGCTGGCGAGCCTGTCGAGCGACCGGCGGGAGCTGTTCGAGCTTCGGGTCCAGCGCTGGCTT